>Ga0209309_10000139_pt1 | contig 95853 bp, 83 predicted proteins | sample COGITO_mtgs_1204_2_FD_184807 | JGI IMG/M metagenome (GOLD analysis project Ga0209309, IMG submission 184807) | Pelagic marine microbial communities from North Sea - COGITO_mtgs_120412 (SPAdes) (version 2) | ecosystem: Environmental > Aquatic > Marine > Epipelagic ... | reverse complement strand
GGTGCCAACATGACTGCCAACAAACATCAAAAAGTACGCTCGGCACTTTGCTGGACCAAGGAAATTACTGCACTGGCTCGACAACACAACAATGCGAATGTTTTAAGTATTCCCGCAAGATTTACCGCCATACCACAAGTTCTGGAAATGGTAGATACTTTTTTAAACACCAAATTTGAAGCGGGTCGTCACGAAAAACGCGTTGCCAAAATTCCGGTAGAACATTAAAGTATGGAACACCCACATCCCGAGGCTTCTGGACACTCCCATGTTGAGCTAAGCGGAAATAATTTAGTAATCTCCATCATTTTAAACATTGTCATCACGGTGGCACAGGTTATTGGTGGCTTACTATCTGGCAGTCTGTCGTTATTAAGTGATGCCCTGCATAATTTTAGCGATGTCATCTCCCTTATTGTAAGTTATATTGCCAACCGTTTATCAAAACAAGAGGCGTCACTAAAGAAGACCTTTGGTTATAAACGTGCAGAAATTTTAGCTGCGTTTATTAATGCAGTAACCCTGATCGTTGTGGCAGTCATATTGATTTTTGAAGCCATAAAACGCTTTCAGAATCCGGAAATTATTGATTCGTCCTTAGTGATTTGGTTATCAATCGTCGCTATTTTAGGAAATGGTTTTAGCGTTTTACTTCTTAAAAAAGATGCTAAATCCAACATGAACATGAAAAGTGCATATTTGCACTTATTAACCGATATGATGGCCAGTGTGGCGGTTTTATTTGGGGGTTTACTCATGAAATATTACCAAATATTTTGGATGGATAGTGTGTTGACCTTTATCATTGCTATTTATTTAATAGTGGTGGGTTATGATTTGCTTATAAATTCATTTAAAGTGTTGATGCTGTTTACACCAGATACCATTAAAATACAAGATATCGTAAAATCGGTACAAAAAATAGACCTTATAAAGAATGTGCACCATGTGCATATTTGGCAACTCAACGAAGATGAGATCCATTTGGAGGCCCACCTAGATTTTAACGAAGATATTAATTTGTCACAGTTTAATAGTGTGCTTCATGAGGTTGAGCATTTGGTATTCAATAATTTTGGCATTAACCACGTTAATCTGCAACCCGAATTTGGAAAAAGTGATACCAAAGATATAATTGTTCAGGATTGATTGTTAAAACTTAAGCTCCTTCATTAATCTGCCCTTCGGAAGGAACTCACAACCATTTATCACTTATTTTTGTAATCTAATTTTATAAAATGCTCAACATCAAGCTTAAAAAATTCACCGACTTGTCTCTTGAAGACCTTTACGACATCCTTCAACTGCGTAGCGAGGTCTTTGTGGTAGAACAGGACTGTGTGTATCAAGATATCGACAGAAAAGATCAAAAAGCGCTGCACGTTTTAGGATATGAGGCCGATAATTTGGTGGCGTATACGCGAATTTTTAAACCAGGAGATTATTTTGAAAGGGCCAGTATTGGCAGGGTAGTAGTGCGGAAAAATGCTCGACAGCATCGGTATGGGTATGATATCATGACCGCCTCTATCACAGCTGTAGAGACCTATTATAATGAAACCGAAATTAAAATCTCAGCCCAGGCCTATTTAAAGCGCTTTTATAATAGTCTAGGTTTTAGTGAAGCTGGTGAAGGATATTTGGAAGATGGCATCCCACATTTTGCCATGTTTAAGAATTAATTTTCCTTATTAAGATCGTCATTGGCATAGGTGACCAAGATTTCTACCCTACGATCCAGTTTTGGGTCACCCCCCAAAGGAAATTTTCTGCGCATGCCCACATATTTCATCCGTGTTTTATCAATGCCTTTTTTAGCCAGATAATCGTATATAAATTTCGCCCTGGCCAAGGAGAGGTTGCGTTTTTTGGTTTGTCTATCAATGGCATCCCTACTATTTTGCGTGCAACACACATGGCCTTGAATGGTGAAATAAATGTCTTTTCGTTTCAAAAGCGCCTCTGCCAAATCTTCTAAAGTAGATTTTGATTCTGGCAATAATTTGCTATATCCTGTTTTAAATAGAATGTTTTCGAGCCTAAATTTATCACCCGCTTTAAGTTTCTCATTCAGTATTTTTTTGAGATCCTGTTTTTCACTCGCTAATTCTTCATCTGTTTTTTTAGGTTTTGGCGGAAAGATGGGGGACACCACAATTTCTACTTTTCTATTGAGACTTCGTATTTTGTGAATATCATCTTCTTTTACAAGTTTCAGAAGAATTTTCCCCTTGCCATCAACGTTTGTGATGATGGTTTCGTCAAATTCATTATTTGAAAAAATGGTTTTTATGGCATCGGCGCGGTCCTGCGACAGTTTCATATTATAGGTATCGCTGCCACGATCATCTGTAAACCCATAAATGGAGACCTTGGCGATATCCATACCTTCAATTTCAGAAATAAATAATAGTAATCTACTGTGCTCGGTGGTTAGGACTTCATATTTATCGGTTTCAAAATAAACTTCGTGTGTCATGTCTTTTTGAGCAAAAAGCACTTGACAACAAAACACAGATATGATGAGTAAACGTTTCATATTTTATAGTGAAATGGGCATCCAATATACCTTTTTTAAGGCGCACTTCAAATTTTGACTCCGTTTTTTAGTTTAAGTAATTCAAATAATTAGTCGGATTTTTCAAAATTTCGACCGCTTTTTGAATTTCAAAATTATGCGACACATAATAATCATAAAGTCCTTCGCGATAGAAGTAGCGTTTCACAACTTCATCAGTTATCATTGACAAGAGTTGAGGCTTATTGTCTTCTACTGCTTTGTTTTTATAGCTTTCTAAGGCAGAAATTAAGGTGTTATAATCTGAAGTGATTTCCGGGCTGATTTGTTCATCTTTAGCTACTTTAAAAGCATTGGTAAAGGCTTTTTCGGTTTCGGTTTCAAAATCGAAATCATTTTTAGATAAAAAGGACTTGAATGCTTTGAAATCGTTATTATCTAGTTCAAAATTGGTCAAATCCGTAACCTTGTGGTTGTAGTAATAATCCGTTGCAAATTTAAAAATGAGATTTTCGTCAATGATGGCTTTGGTTATAGGGCTTAATTTGGTTTCATCGAGTTCCAAATCTGGTTGGATCCCGCCACCGTCGTAAACGATTCTCCCTTTTTTAGTTTTGAAGGCATTGTAATTCTCTTGTCTAATGCGTGTAGCAACGCCATTATCATCTCGGTTCCAATAATCTAAGGCTTGAATGCACCTTCCGGATGGGGTATAATATCTGGAAATCGTAATTTTCATTTGCGTGCCATAGATGAGCTTTTTTGGGCGTTGTACCAGTCCTTTCCCAAAACTACGAGCTCCCACTACAACTGCGCGGTCCAAATCTTGCAAAGCACCCGAAACAATCTCACTTGCAGAGGCGCTTCGACCATCAATTAAGATTACCAAGGGGATTTCAGTATCAATGGGCTCTTTTTGCGTATAATAGGTTTTATTGTATTTCTCTACTTTAGATTTTGTAGTCACCACCAATTGGTTTTTAGGCACAAAAATATTGGTGACATTTACAGCTTCACTAAGCAGGCCTCCTGGGTTACCACGAAGATCTAGTATTAATTTTTTTGCACCTTGACTTTTTAAGGCTCTAATGGCACTTATGGTTTCGGAAGATGTTTTTTCGTTGAATTTTCGTAGTACTACATACCCAATGTTGTCATTTACCATAGAGTAGTGCGGCACCGCATGAATATCTACCGACTCCCGTTGAATGCTGGTTGATTGGGTTTGTCCCTGTCTTATATAAGTCACCTCTACAGTAGTACCAGCGCCACCCTGTAGTAAATTACCAGCATCATCCTTAAAATCTGCCACCGCCACATTATCAACTTTAATAATTTCATCACCAGCTTTTAAGCCCGCCTTATCGGCAGCATAGCCCTTATAAGGTTCCATAATGACCAGCTTGTCTTTTAAGGTAAGTACATTGGCACCAATGCCAGTATAATCGCCCGCATTGTTGATTCGCGCTTTTTCAACATCTTGTTCGTTGTAATAATTTGTATAAGGATCAAGATCATTAAGCATGCTTTTTATAGCGGTATCCATCAAATCGCCTGGATTCGTTTCATCAACGTAGTTCATGTTCAATTCCTTAAACAAGGTTGTGAAAATCTCAATTTGTTTGGCGATTTCAAAAAAATCACCTTTAAAAGCACTGGTAGAAACAAAAATGCCAACTGCCAGGATGGGGAAGATGACTCGTTTTTTGAATAGTGTTTTCATTTGGTATCGGTTAGGTCTATAAGTTCTTTATTAGCGAATTTTTCTAGCAAGCGTTGCATTTGGGCATTTACGGAAGCAAATTCAACTTCTTCCTTTCCAATATACAAAATCATTAACGCAAATGTATTGGAACTATTGTTAAAACAAGTGTTTTTATGGCCTCTATAGGCTTCTCTCATAAGGCGCTTGATTCGGTTTCGTTGTACCGCCTTTTTAAAGTTGCGCTTACTCACCGAAACACCAGCCTTAAATGTAGCCTCCTTTTCAACATCGGTTTTAAGATATACCATTCGCAAAGGATATGCTGCCATAGACTTGCCTTCACTAAACAGTTTTTCTATTAATTTTTGGCTTTTAAGTTTATCCTTTTTTGAATAGGTGTAGGGCATATAAGACTCGTTTTGATCAGGTTGTTTTAAATTTTTTTATTGAAGCTATAGCCAAAGTAGCTAATGCATCTTTATAAAAATTCAGTACTCATATAGTATAAACGTGCGGTGTGGTGCAAAGCTTATTTTTTCAACTCAAACTCTTGATGGATCTGTGTAATAATTTGTGGCACTTCGTCCGTCTTGAATTCTAAGCTCAAACTAAAAAGGTTCTTGCTGGTTTTTTGAAGGGTTAAATGCCCTTTGGTTATAGCATAGTAGCCTGTTTCACCTTTACAGAAACAGAATCTTCCAAAACTTACATTAGCAGCCTTTAAGTCTTCATCCTGCAAATTCAATACATCAACATTTGGTTCCAGTTCAATATAGATGAGCTCGCTGTAATGGCCATCTGCAGTGTTTTCGGGAACGTTTTTTATATATTCAAATTGCAACAAACTGTGATCGCTTTCAATTAGCTCGCCATAGGTCAAACCAAATTCATCCTTTTTAATAACAAAAGATTTGTTGGGGAATACCTTAAAGGAGCATTCGCCATTTTCAGGACAGATGTTGGCTTGAGAACTGGCTTTAGCCTGCTCTTCAATAGCGCTTGATGGTTTGCAATTTAACACAATCACAAAAACCGTAAGTATCGATAGAATTTTCATGCTCAAATATAGGATATTCAAATTTTAACCTCAAATACTTGTTGATTATTTGATATCCATATATCTTTAGGCGATAAAAAATTAAGAAAAATGAAAAAAAGCTACTTAAAAGGCATATGTGCGTTAATATTTTGCACTGTACTTTCCATGCCTTCCTTTGCACAAAATGGTCGTTCCTTTTGGTCTAAAACCACAACAAACCAACAGCTGATTGCGCCAGTAAAAGCAGATGGTATTTCAAGACCTACAAAAAGTATCAATTACACTTTAAATATCGACGCACTTAAGTCCGTTTTACAGAATGCTCCAGATAGAAAGGGGAATTTAAGTCCTTCCAATGTGGTATTGGAGTTTCCAACTTCAAACGGTGCGTTTGAAGCTTACCGCATCATGGAAGCCTCTGTTATGCAAGAGGATTTTCAAAATAAATACCCTAACATTAGAAGTTATGTGGGGCAAGGTGTGCGCAACCCCTCTAGCCTTATTCGTTTTAGTGTGACGCCAAATGGATTGAAAACCATTGCGTTCACCAATCAAGGTATCGAACTTATTGATCCTAAAGAAAATGGTCTAGCTAATGAATATCAAGTGTATAATAGAAAAGACACCAGTTCTTCACCCGATAATTGGGCATGTGAATATATAGATGATCTTAATGCCAGTAGCAATTTTGATGAAAGTGGTTTAGCCTCAAGAAATGCCGATGATGGCATGTTGCGAGAGTTTAGATTAGCGATTGCCAGTACTGTAGAATATTCGCAATATCATGGGGGTACCTTCCCGCAGGTTATTGCTGCTATGGCAGAAACCATGACCATAGTGAATGCACTTTATGAAAAAGACTTATCGATTACCTTGGTTATGGTTGATAATGAAAGTATCATTTATTTGGGACCAGATCCTGAATCCGATCCTTATAATAACCTAGCCAATGGTGCTGCGTTAGATCAAAACCAACCAGTAGTTGATGCAGCCATTGGTCCTGCAAATTATGATATTGGACACTTGTTTAGTACCGGCGGAGGTGGTATTGCTCAGTTAAATTCCCCCTGTACTTCATCTAAAGCAAGAGGAACAACTGGCTTGCCCAACCCCATTGGAGATCGGTTTGCTCTTGAATATGTAGCACACGAAATGGGACACCAATTTGGTTCTCCACATACTTTTAATGGAAGTACAGGTAATTGTGCAGGTGGTAATCGAAGTGGCTCCACCGCATATGAACCAGGAAGTGGATCAACAATTATGGGGTATGCTGGTATATGCGCACCACAGAATGTTCAAAATAGTTCAGATCCTTATTTCCATCAAAAAAGTTTACAGGTCATATTCGATAATGTAACAATTGGTAACAGTCAATGTGGAGCACTTACGCCCACAGGAAATAGTGCACCAGTTGCGGATGCAGGAGCTAACTTTACCATTCCAAAATCAACGCCTTATAAATTAACAGGAGCTTCGACAGATCCAGATGGAACCGAATCTCATACCTATACTTGGGAAGAATACGATCTGGGTCCAGCTGGTTTACCTCTCGAGACCAATACATCAGGCCCATTGGTAAGATCATATATGGGAACTTCTAACCCAGTGAGATATATCCCAAGTTTGAGCAATATTGCTCAAAATGGAGGTGTTTCATCTACATGGGAGAAATTATCATCTGTAAATAGACTGTTGAACTTTAAACTTACCGTACGCGACAATGAACCTGCAGGAGGTCAAACTGCTACAGATGGCATGATTGCTGTTGTTAATGTTGCTGCGGGACCATTTCAAGTGACGTCTCAATCAACAAACCAAATTGTTTGGACACCTGGTGCAACTGAAACAATTACGTGGAATGTTGCAGGCACTACTGGAAATGGAATAAACACCGCAAACGTAAATATCTTGTTGTCAACGGACGAAGGCGTAACATATGATACAGTATTGGCATCTAATGTGCCTAACGATGGTAGTCAAAATATTACGGTACCAAACGTGAGTGCGCCATTTTGTAGAATTATGGTAGAAGCTGTTGGTAATATCTTTTTCAATGTCAATAATGAATTCTTGGCCATTGGAGACTACACGTATGTACCTGGAGATACCTGCACAGATTACACAGTTAATGCTGGTTTTCAACTAGAAGAGAACGCAACGCAATTTAGTGGTTATGTTATAAATATTCCAGATGCCATGACCATTTCAGATGTAAATGTTAGCGTTGATGTCAATACGTCAGATAATGCTGAGCTTGCAATGGGAATTAGAGGTCCTTATAATCCTGGTGGCATCACTTATTTGTTGCAAGCAAGTAATAGATGTCCCGGTTTACCAGATGCGATCGTAACTTTTGATGATGAAGGTATTGTAAACCCATGTACAGATACCAGTAATAACATTGCAATACAACCGTCACAACCGTTGAGTGCTGCAGACGGAACAAATTCACAGGGTGATTGGGTGTTTTTTATTGGAGATATAGTTGTTAACGATAACCTCGCGCTTTGGAACAGCGTCACATTGACTATTTGTGAACAAGGTGGGTTTACGCCCGTTTTAAGCACCACCAACGTGGGCTTAGAGTCAACTTTTAGTGTGTATCCCAACCCCAACAATGGCGAATTTACTGTTAAGTTCCATGGGGCATCGGGTAATGTAGGTCTGCAAGTATTCGATATTAGAGGACGCTCCGTATTCAACACGACATATGATAGCGCAGGGGAATTCAACCAAACCATTAATTTAGGAAATGTACAATCGGGGATGTATTTATTAAATGTAAATACAGGAGCTGGTGTAGTTACCAAAAAGTTGATTGTTGAATAACAACCTTCACATTTATAATTCTTAAAAGGCTCTTGATTTTCAGGAGCCTTTTTTTCTAACTTGCTCTCATGAACCTATCGTATTGGGAAATAAAATCCTGGCTCAAACATGTAGATTTTACCATTATTGGGAGTGGTATCGTTGGTTTGAGTTGCGCGATTTCGCTTTCGCGGAAGTATCCCAACGCTAAAATCATCCTTCTCGAAAAAGGAATCATGCCCCAAGGTGCCAGCACCAAAAATGCGGGATTTGCTTGCTTTGGAAGCTTAAGTGAACTTATTGAGGATTTAAAGACACATAGCGAAGCTGAAGTGTTTGAACTTGTTAAAAAACGTTGGGACGGACTTCAATTGCTAAGGAAAAATCTGGGAGACAAGACTATCGGGTTTCAAAATTTAGGAGGATACGAACTGTTTGCTGAAAACGATGAGGCTTTATTTGAGGATTGTCTTTCAAAACGAGCGCAGATCAATAGTTTATTAAAGCCTATTTTCAAAACCGATGTTTTTGAAATGAAATCCAATAACTTCCATTTCAAAAACATAAAAAATACTTATAGTTTTAACGCGTTTGAAGGACAAATCGATACGGGCAAGTTGATGGAGACACTGTTATATAAAGCACACAGCGCCGGTATAAAAATCTTAAACCATTGTAAGGTAACTGCGTTTACCGATGGGGGTGAAGCTGTCCATATTTCTACGGAATATTTGGAATTGCATTCCAAAAAACTGCTCATTGCTACTAATGGCTTTGCGCAACAATTGAATATTCCCGAAGTAAAACCAGCCAGGGCACAGGTATTAATTACCAAACCCATTAAGAACCTGCAGGTAAAAGGCACATTTCATCTAGAAAAAGGCTATTATTATTTTAGAAACATTGATGAGAGACTGCTCTTGGGAGGTGGTCGCAATTTAGATTTTAAAACAGAGGAAACCACCCAATTGGGAGAGACCGAACTCATTCAAACTAAACTGGAAGCTATATTGAGAACTGTCATCCTCCCCAAGCAACATGTAGAAATAGACCATCGCTGGAGCGGAATTATGGGCATTGGTAATCAAAAGAACGCCATTGTAAAACAACTCTCCAATAATGTGTGTTGTGGCGTGAGGCTGGGCGGGATGGGCATTGCCATAGGAAGCTTAATTGGTAACGAACTTACTGAATTGATTTAACTGTATGAAAGTGATCAAACGCATATTTAAAATACTCTTCAAAACCTTGTTTTGGGCTTTCGTGGCCTCGGTTTTTATAGTGGTAGTGTTCAAATGGGTGCCAGTGCCCATAACGCCATTAATGCTCATTCGCCATACACAAGACCCTTCCAAACAAAATCATGAAGGATGGGAGCACGATTGGGTGCCTATAGAATCCATATCAACTAACTTACAATTGGCGGTCATTTGCAGTGAGGACCAATTGTTCGTCAAACACAATGGCTTTGATATCGAAGCTATTGAAAAAGCTTTTGACAACAATAAAAAAGGAAAAAACATTAGAGGCGCCAGCACCATTAGTCAACAAACTGCTAAAAATGTTTTTCTTTGGCCCAGTCGCAGCTGGTTGCGCAAGGGACTGGAAGCATATTTTACGTTTCTTATTGAACTGGTTTGGAGTAAAGAACGCATTATGGAAGTTTATCTTAACAGTATTGAAATGGGACCTGGTATTTATGGGGCAGAAGCAGCATCTCACTACTGGTTCAAAAAATCTGCAGCCAATTTAACGCGACAAGAAGCTGCAACCATTGCTGCAATTTTGCCAAGTCCATTGCGCTATCGCGCCAATCCCGCGACGCCCTATATTCAAGGACGAAAAACTTGGATTGTGAACCAAATGTACTTTTACGGACCCCTAAATTACAATAACAAAAATGACCAATAGCGCATTAAAAAAGGAATTGTTTGCGCAATGCAGCAGCTATGTAGAGCAAAAGCTCGCTACGATTCACCGTCAAATTAAGGATGTGCAAGAATCGCTCAATTCTGAAACCAAGAGCTCGGCGTGCGATAAGCACGAAACCGGGCGTGCTATGTTGCAGTTGGAGCGAGAAAAATTGGGCCATCAACTGGCCGATATTGAACAAACCAAAGCCAATCTGGCTAAAATTGATGTCACCAAGATTTCAAAAACCGTGATTTTAGGAACTGCGGTATGCACTACCGGGGCTAACTATTACGTTGGTATAAGTGCAGGAGTTCTTAAGGTAGGAGACCAATCTTTTTTTGCAATATCCCCAAATACGCCTATCGGCTTGTTATTAATGGGCAAAAAGGTTGGCGATACGGTTTACTTTAGAGAAGCTGGTTTCGAAATTCTCAGTATTTTTTAGTCTTTAATATTAGGCTGAATCGGTATTATTTCGGTTACAAAATCCGCCATATGAGACTCTGTTTTAATGCAGATTAACTAAGAATCTACTTATATTTAGCATTCAAAAATTTAGGATTGGTAATGCAACCCAGAGCAACAGACGTTTTAATTATTGGTGGTGGTTTGGCGGGTCTCTGTTCCGCCATACATTTATCAAAAGCAGGTTTTGAGGTTATTTTAATTGAAAAAAGCAGCTATCCCAAACATAAGGTTTGTGGTGAATACATAAGTAACGAAGTTTTGCCTTATTTGGAATTTTTGGGAATAGATGTTTTTGCGGAAGGTGCTAAGCATATTACAAAATTTAAGTTGACCACCACAACAAATAAAACCATCACCGCCAATTTGCCCCTTGGAGGTTTTGGGATGAGTCGCTACGCCTTGGATGCGCTCTTAGCTGAAAAAGCAAAGCAAAATGGCAGTACCATTCTTCAGGATATGGTGACCAATGTTCAATTTAAAACCAATAAATTTTCAGTTACAACCAAAAATGAACACACCTATTCTTCAAAAATAGTTATTGCTGCCTTTGGAAAACGCTCTAATCTCGATGTCAACTTGAATCGGGATTTTATTCAGCATAAATCCCCTTATTTAGGTGTAAAAATGCATGTGAAAGGCAATTTCCCCGAAGATTTGGTAGCCTTGCATAATTTTAAGGGTGGCTATTGTGGTCTTTCAAAAGTGGAAACGAATGCTATTAATTTGTGCTATATTACAACATTTAACGCCTTCAAAAAATTTAAGGATATCGAGACGTTTCAAAAAGAGGTGCTTTTTAAAAATAGGGCGTTAAAAGAAATTTTTGAAAACACCACGCCTGTTTTTGAGGCACCATTGACGATTAGTCAAATTTCATTCGAGACCAAAGCACCCGTAGAAGGGCATATGCTAATGTGCGGTGATGCCGCAGGGATGATTCATCCACTCTGTGGCAATGGGATGGGGATGGCCATTAGGAGCGCTCAAATGGCTTCGGAATTAAGTACAGCTTATCTTGAGAATAAAATTAACACCCGTAAAGCGTTGGAGACCCAATATATTGAGCAGTGGAACACAAATTTTAAAAATCGCCTAAGATTGGGGCACACCATTGCTGCAATTTTCAGAAATGATACTTTAGCAGTCTTAATGTTGGGGGTTTTGAAGATTTTCCCTTGGCTATTACCAATAATCATAAAACAAACCCATGGTAAACTTATGCAAGTAAAATGAGCGCCTCTATCAATACAAAAAACCGCTCAAATGCGTCTGAAATTATGGACGATCTGGACTATAATGGTCCGATTCTTCATGACGCCCTCGATAAATTGGCAAAAATAAACCAATGGCTGGGAGGCAATGCAGTCACCATCAACGGACTCAAAAAAGCATTGAAAGACCATCCCAAAGGCGAACCCATCACCATTATAGATTTGGGCTGTGGCGGTGGTGATATCTTAAGGGAAGTTGCCCGGTTTGGGAAGAAAAAGGGCTATCACTTTAAATTAATTGGGATAGATGCAAACAAACACACGGTCGCGTATGCTTCGGAATTATCTAAGGATTATGAGAACTTGGAATTTCGATCGATTGATATTTTTTCCGAAGCTTTTAAAAAATTAAATTATGATCTTGTGCTCACCACTTTATTCTTACATCATTTTACCGAAGATGAATTGGTCCATTTTTTAAGCCCTGTGTTGCAAAAAGCAAAATTGGGCATCGTGGTCAACGATTTACACCGTCATAAAATGGCATATTACCTTTTTAAAACGTTGTGCACCACCATAAAGAATAAAACCATTGTAGAAGATGGATTGACCTCGGTGCTTCGTGGTTTTAAGAGAGATGAATTAGAGGTAATTTCAGAAAAAATAAAGGCTACCTATAAGATTAAATGGAAATGGGCATTTCGGTTTCAATGGATCTTGAGAAGTTAGAGGTGCACAATAAGAAATAGATCGAACAGAAGAAGACAGGTAAATTTAAAAAAATACGCAGCAAATCTTGGTGAACTCTCAGCGCCAATTTGTAAAAAGGATAATTAATTAAAAGAGTTCCGCTTTTGTGGGAAGTAAATATGGCAGTAAAAATAACAGCAGTAGCAAAACAACTCCCAAAATATTCTAGGGAAACAAAGGATATTATTCCATTTTTAAATGTATGGTTACAAGGCCAGGACGAGCGGTTTCAGCGAAAAGTCATTAAACTTTTTGAGAGTGCGGGTGTTGATAAACGCTATTCCATCATGGATCCTGAGGAAGTGTTCACCAAAACATCTTTTGAAGACAAAAATGCTATTTATGCGCGTGAAGTCGTAAAATTGGGCGAGAAATCCCTGGTGAAAGCTTTGGACAAAGCTCATCTCCAACCAACGGATATCGACTACATAATTACCGTAAGCTGCACCGGGATTATGATTCCGTCTATGGATGCTTATCTTATTAATTCCCTAAAAATGAAACAGGATATCGTTCGCCTTCCGGTAACCGAAATGGGTTGTGCAGCTGGGGTTTCAGGTTTAATCTACGCTAAGAACTTTTTAAAGGCACATCCCAACAAGCGCGCAGCGGTCATTGCGGTTGAAGCGCCTACCGCAACCTTTCAGTTAGACGATTATTCAATGGTCAACATCGTAAGCGCAGCGATTTTTGGTGATGGTGCAGCAACGGTAATTCTGTCGTCTTATGAAGAGGAACAGGGGCCAGAAATCTTGGATGAAGCCATGTATCATTTTTATGACTCAGAGACCATGATGGGTTTCAAATTGGTGAACACTGGTTTGCAAATGATTTTGGATAGGGCGGTACCAGAAACCATTTCCAATCATTTCCCAAAAATTGTGCATCCGTTTTTGAAGCGGAATGACATGAGAATCGAGGATGTAGATTATTTGATCTTTCATCCCGGCGGAAAGAAAATCGTACAAACAGTGGAAGAACTTTTCGGAAGCTTGGGAAAAAATATAGACGATACCAAAGCAGTGCTCCAGCGCTACGGTAACATGAGCAGCGCCACCGTTTTATATGTATTGGAGCGCTTTATGGATAAAAAACCCAGCAAGGGCGCTATTGGGCTTATGCTGAGTTTTGGTCCAGGATTTTCGGCACAACGGGTATTACTGAAGTGGTAAGACCTAAAAGGGCTCTTTCGTATAGAACATAGCTTAGACCAAAACCAAAGCCTGTTAATTAAAAGAAAACAAACTATCGTGACAAACGAATTTAAAGACAAAAACTATTGGGCACTCATTTTGGGGGGCTCTAGCGGACTCGGGTTAGCGACCGCTAAAAAACTGGCGAAGCACGGGATGAATATTTGTATCGTTCATAGAAATTCGCGAACTCAAGCTTCAGAAATTGTTTCAGAGTTTGAATCGATTAAATCGTTGGGTGTGGAGTTTAAATCCTTCAATACCGATGCCTTTAACATAGAAAAAAGAGCAGAGGTTATTTCAGAATTAAAAAAGGCATTTGGAGCAAAAGGGAGTTTGAGAGCTCTGGTTCACAGTGTGGCAAAAGGTAATTTAAAACCCATGTGGTCTGAAGATCAACCAATGCTCAAGACCGATGATTTCAATCTCACCATTAATGCCATGGCTATTAGTTTGTACGATTGGACCAAAGCAATCTTTGATGCTAAATTATTCTCTGCCGATGCTAGAATTATAAGTTTCACGAGCGAAGGCAATACCAAGGCCTGGAAAAATTATGCAGCAGTTTCCGCAGCCAAAGTGACTTTGGAAGCTATTTCTAGAAACATAGCGTTGGAGTTTGCACCTTTTGGCATTCGTGCCAATTGCCTACAAGCGGGAGTGACCGATACCGCTTCCTTACGCATGATTCCGGGCAGCGAACAACTCAAAGCCCACAGCTTAACAAGAAACCCATTTAAGCGCCTAACGCAGCCCGAAGACGTTGCCGATGCGGTGTATTTGCTTTGTAAGGATGAGGCCAGTTGGATCAATGGTTGTGTGATTCCTGTGGATGGTGGCGAACATTTATCTTAATAGAAGTGCATAAAAAAAGCACTTACAAACTATTGTAAGTGCTTTTTAGTTACTTGTGGTCCCACCTGGGCTCGAACCAGGGACCACCTGATTATGAGTCAGGTGCTCTAACCAACTGAGCTATAGGACCAATGTTTTTAAATTTTGTCTCGATGACTCTCAACATCAAAAAACAGTTTGCAAACTTAATATTAATTTTAAAACCCTACAACCCTTTTGGGGCTTTAATATCTTGACATAGCTCAATCAAAACCCCATTCGTGCTTTTGGGATGCAAAAAAGCAATGAGCTTGTTATCGGCACCTTTTTTTGGCTGCTCATGGATCATCTTAAAACCTTCAGCTGTTAATCGTTTAATTTCAGCTTCAATATCGTCTACAGCAAAGGCAATATGATGAATGCCCTCTCCTTTTTTTTCAATAAACATTGCTATGGGGCTATCGGGAGACGTGGCTTGCAACAGTTCTACTTTATTTGGACCCGCTTCAAAAAAAGAAGTGATGACCTGCTCACTTTCCACAGCTTCAGATTTGTAGTGTTTTTTGCCAAAAAGCGCAGTGAACACGCTATTGGATGCTTCTATGTCTTTTACTGCAATACCGATGTGTTCAATTTTTGATAAGCTCATATTGGATTCTAAATTTTAAAAATGAAAAGGCTTAGTTTAAGCCAATGGAGACTGAGTGAACTTGATGCCTACAGGCTCTCTTTCTTAAGTTAACGCCCTTTTTATGGCTTCAAAAATAAGATTTTACTCAAATATCGCCTACTTTTGCAGTCTAAAAGAAAGTAGGCTTACATACGCCCTCTTCAAAAATTGTTCGAGTAACTAATTGATGAACGATTGAGAACAATTTAAAACCCAGAATTATGGAAGAAACGAATAGACAAAAAAAAATAGCAGGAATTCTGCAACAAGATCTCGCCGACGTTTTGCAAAAAGCTGCAACCGATGGCGGTTTGCGCGGTGTAATCATATCGGTGAGCAAAGTGACCGTTACCCCAGATTTGTCTGACGCGAAAGTGCATCTTAGTATTTTCCCCAATAAGGAAGCTGCCGAATTACTTAAGGGCATTAGGTCTAACACGCCCTTGATTAGACACGAACTGTCTCAACGCACCAGAAATCAATTGCGCAGAATGCCAAAATTGGAATTTTTTGTAGACGATTCTCTTGAATATATTGAAGGTATCGAGAAATCTCTCAAACGTGAGGAAGACCCTATCAAAGATGCCGAATTGCTCGCCAAACGTAAAAAATCTTAAGTGAATTTTGCCCTTTACATCGCTAAGCGTTACCTTTTTTCAAAAAGCAGTAGCAATGCGATCAATATCATGACCATTATTGCAGCGTCTGGAACGGTGATTGCTGCAGCAGCACTGTTTATCGTGCTGTCTGGGTTTGCGGGCTTAAAAACGTTTAGTCTAGAGTTTTCTTCTTTTGTAGATCCAGATTTAAAAATAATGCCTTCAGAAGGAAAATCGTTCCTTTTTACCGAGGAGGAAAAAAGTGCACTTCAGGCTATGGAAGCCATTGAGGCCTACTCCAAAATTATTGAAGAACGTGTGATTCTGGAATTCGACAACAAGCAACAAATTGTGACCCTAAAGGGAGTTGACGAAAATTTCACCAAGGTGACAGCCATAGATTCTATGGTTTATTATGGCAGTTGGCTCGAACCTCAAGCAAGCCAACTGGTTTCGGGTGGCGGAATTTCGAACAAATTGGGCTTTGGGATTCTTGATTTTTCCAAGAGCTTAAAATTATATGTTCCAAAACCCGGGAAAGGTCAAATCACTTCAGTGCGCGGTGCATTTAATAGTGTAACTGCTTATAATGTTGGCGTTTTTGATATTAATGAAGATCTTAATAACGACGTTGTTTTTTCCGATCTTGAAACCGCTGCCTATTTGGTAAATTATAAAAAAGATCAATTCTCATCAATTGAATTTAAGTTGAAAGCGGAAGCGAACCAAGCGGATGTGGCTGAACAAATTGCCTCTATTTTTGGAAATAAGGTGCTTGTAAAAAACCGAAACCAACTCAACGACGCCCTTTATAAAATGCTCAATACGGAAAATGTCGCAGTATACCTCATTTTTACGTTGGTGATCATTATCGCCTTATTTAATGTGGTTGGCGCGCTGATCATGATGATTTTAGATAAGAAAGAATCGTTGAATACCTTGTTCAACTTGGGTGCAACCACTAAAGACATTCGTCGTATTTTCTTTTTACAAGGCAGTTTGATGACGGTGCTCTCTGGTATTTTCGGACTCATAATTGGCTTCCTGATTGTGTTTTTACAGCAGCAATTCGCATGGGTGATGATCACACCAAACCTGCCTTATCCTGTAGAGATCGAAGGGATTAATTTTGCTATTGTGCTCGCCACCATTTGTACCTTTGGTATTTTGGCATCCAAATTGGCCTCGCAACGGATCTCAAGAAATTTGGTAAAAAGTTGAATTTTAAGTTTAAGCCTTCAATTAAGGGATTTAAATTTCAGTTCGGGGTTTATGAGAATTGATAATTTTCAAACACCTCCAATACCTCATCAAAGGCAGCAAAAACGTCTTCGGGCTCATCGCTCGTTACCATTTTCATGCGGTATGGCTTAAAGTCGGGGATGCCCTTAAAATAGTTGGTGTAGTGCCGGCGCGTTTCAAAAACACCTAATTTTTCACCTTTCCAATCAATGGCCATTTGTAAATGGCGTCGTGCAGCATCTACACGCTCTGCCATTGAAATGGCCCCTAAATGCTCACCAGTTTTAAAGTAATGCTTCACTTGTTTAAAAAACCAGGGGTTACCAATGGTAGCACGACCTATCATACAACCATCGAGTCCGTAACTATCGCGCATGAGCATTGCTTTTTCAGGCGTATCGACGTCGCCATTGCCAAATACAGGGATGTGCATTCGCGGGTTGTTCTTTACCTCTGCAATTGGGTTCCAATCGGCTTCGCCCTTATACATTTGGGCTCGCGTTCTCCCGTGAATTGAGATCGCCTTACAACCTACATCCTGCAAACGTTCTGCGACTTCAACAATTTTAATGGAATCATGATCCCATCCCAAGCGTGTTTTTACGGTAACTGGCAAATTGGTGCGTTTTACCATTTCAGCAGTAAGACGTTCCATAAGGCAAACATCCTTTAATATGCCAGCACCAGCGCCTTTGCTTACCACTTTTTTTACGGGGCAACCAAAATTGATGTCAATAATATCGGGGTTGGATTTCTCAACGATATCAATGGTTTGCAACATGCTTTCCATATTGGCACCAAAAATTTGAATACCCACGGGGCGCTCCTTCTCATAAATGTCGAGTTTCATGACGCTTTTTGCTGCATCACGTATTAACCCTTCGCTGGAGATGAATTCTGTATAGACCACATCGGCACCTTGTTCTTTACAAAGCGCGCGAAAGGGTGGATCGCTCACATCTTCCATGGGTGCAAGAAGTAATGGAAAATCAGGAAGTTCTATGTCGCCTATTTTAATCAAGTGATTTAATTTTTTGCAAAATTAGGGTTTTTTCTATAATACTTAAGCGAAGTGGGCTTAGCTTTTGAAAAGCAATTGTTGCTTATGTTACAATTGGGTAATTAAGATTGAGGATCTTCGAGCCATTTAAGAGCCCAAAATGCGTACAGGCCCAGCACTAATTCAGCGATCGTTCCAAAAATATAACCTGAAGTTGGAGTACCATCCAAAAGTATGCTTACCATTCTACCCAAGGTCAAACCTAGCATAAAGATCATGTTAGTGATAAGTGCGATCTTAAGAAATTCTGATTTAAAAATTCCCCAAAGCCATATCGAAGCTTAAACTAGGGTTAAAGCCATAAACGAACGCTAAAATAAAAGCTTACAAAGATTTATTGGCAGAAGGCCTGGTAGAGCCAACCGAAATGGACCTTTACATTTGCAATGCCGATTGAAGCGACTTAAAGCAACTTACCGATTTGGGTAATGCTAATTGGAGTCCGTCTTTTCACCCCTCGGGAAATAAAATTTTTTTTCCTCCAATTTTGAGGCCGAGCGCGGATTTCCATTTAACCTTTATCTCATAGATATCGATGGTAAAAATTTGGAGCGCGTGACCCATGGTGAGACTTTTGATGCCTTTCCTGTTTTTTCTAACGACGGAAAATATTTTGCATTTTCATCTCATCGGAATAATGGTGGTGGGCGCGATACAAATCTTTTTATTGCCCAGTGGCAGGATTGAGTGATGCGAAAGCAAAAACGGGTTCTTTTTACCGAGTCGCTATAATTAGTAGGAGTTGTTGAATGGATTGCAGAAATGTGCTCTAATGGCCATCTTTATCTAAGCGATCCAATTCCTCTAATTCGATATCACGTTGGTTAGTCTCTAAGCGTGTGTTTCCAAATTTATAGCGAAAGCCAAACTTGATGTAGCGATTATCATGATCAGTATAGCCCGAACTAGATTGGTTTTGGTAGCGCACTCTAATTTTTGCATCTTCTTCGTTAAATAAATCCCCAACAGAAAGTGATACCACCGCTTTTTTCTTAAAAATGCTCTTTGTTAGCGCAAGGTTGGAAAACAAGCGCGTGTCAATCGTTTGAAAACCTTGCAGATTTTTACTGCTATAAGTTAAGGACAAGGTCGCATTTAGGCTATTATCTTTTAAAAAAGTCACACTGTTTTGAAGTAACGAATAATTGGACCATTGACTTTGGTTTACGGGGCCATTTCCAAAATCGGTCTCTTCCTCCACCTTGTAAAACGAAGTCACCCCATATAAAGACCAGCTATCGGTCACATTGAAATAGGTGACAAAATCAAAGCCATACTCGGTGGTTTTGTCAAAATTGACGTTGATGTATTCAATAATATTAGTGTCATTGTTTTGTCTAGGTATTTCAGAAATAGCGCCATCCAAATTTTTATAATACGCTTCCACCGTAAACATACTCCATAAACTCGCACCAATTTTTACATGGTCACTAAACGTAGGTACTAGGTCTGGATTGCCAGAAACCACATAATTCTCGTTTAAAAAGAAGCGAAACGGATTTAAAGCTGAATAATCAGGTCTTGAAATACTGCGCTTGTAGTTGGTGTAAATATTGTATTTGTCCGAAATGGTATACTGTAGGCTCGCGTTGGGAAACCACTTCAAATATTCTTGTTTATTGTTGAGGTTTGTGGAGATAGATTGGCCTTCAATATTGGTTTGTTCTACCCGCAAACCTGCGTTAATGCTCCATTTTTCTGTATGGAACGCATAATTGGTATAGGCAGCAAAAATAAGCTCGTCGTAATCAAAGGCATCAGAATTCAAGGTATTCAAACTTTCATTTCCGGTAGTGAGGTTGACATCAAATTGCGTGATATCACTTACGGTTTGAGTACTTGCAAACTTTAAACCCGTCTCTAATTCCGAAGTTTCGCTCAATGGCACATTATAATCTATTTTAGTAGTGAAAATCTCGGTCTCTTGATGGGAATTGGTATTAAATGATGAAGCAGTGCTAAACATATTGTTGCCATCATAAAAATTGGTTATTACGCCTTGGTCTCGCTCGTAATTGTAAGCGGTGTAATGCGCATTAAAGAGCAAACTCCCTTTTTCGAGGGTGCGGTTGTAATTAAGATCAAAACCTAAATTGTACTTATCATCCCGTGATAGATTATTTGACGTATAGCGCGATAGAAAGTTGGCGTTTTCATCGGTAATTACGGTGTTGTTATCAATTTGATATCTAAAATACGGTAAGTACAAGGTGTTGCTTGAAACACTTAGGGTATTACTATCGTCAATAAAATAGTCGAAATTAGCATTAAGACTGTGGGTTTCAGACTTGGTGTTTCGGTTGGTTTTGGAGCGCCAGCTTTCTTCCAAAGAGTTGGCATTATCAAGATAATTTACGAGATCATCACCATCTCTATTGATTTTTTCTTTGGAATAGTTATAGTTAAGGTTGAAGCTGATGTACTTGTTCTTAAAAAAATTGTTGGACCCCAAGTCATATCTTGGGAAAACGCCTTGTGTATAATTCGTGCTCAGGCTTCCGCGGTAACCCGCAATTAAATTTTTGCTCATTTTAATGTTCAGCACCACACCACTTTCCGCATCATAACGGGCAGAAGGATTGGTAATCACTTCTACCGATGTAATGGCGTTGGCAGACGAACCCTCCAATAATTGATTAAGGTCTTCTGCAGATAGTTGCACTTGTTTGTCATTAATAAACACCGTTGGTCTTGCGCTTTTTACCGTAATGGCATCATCTACCACCAAAACCCCCGGGGTGTTTCTTAACACATCTAGCATGGTGCCCTCTACCAAAGCGGTATTCTGAATGTTAAAAATGAGTCGGTCGGCTTCTCGCTTTAGGGTTGGCTTTTTTATACTGATGTTGACGACGTCTAAACTTTCAGTCGATTCTTGAAGCAAAATAGGTTGCAGTTCTAAGTGACCTGTTAAGGATATGATGTTTTCAAAGCTGTCATAACCCATAAAACTGGCTTTTAAAATGTAGGTGTTCTGCGGAAGGCTTTTTAATTTAAAATAACCCTGCTCATCTGTAGTTACGCCCTTGATTATTGTAGACCCGTCTTCAGACACTAAAAAAACATTTACAAATTCTATAGCCTCATTATTAGCATCTAGAACTGTCCCTGAAACGGAAAATTCCTGTGCGTAACAGATAAAAGTGCCACAAAAAGTAAATAGATAAAAAAATGTCCTCAAATGAAAAGTAAGTTTTAGAATGGCAATATAACACATGTTTTTTAATTTTATTTACGGTTTCACCGTAAATTGGAAAGATTTTTCGGACAAAAATTCACGTTTTTTGGTCGATAAATCAACTATATTTGCAAATCTTAATCTCGAAGAATTAAGCCTTTATGAAACACATTAGAAACTTTTGCATTATTGCACATATTGACCATGGTAAAAGCACCTTAGCAGACCGTTTGCTCGATTTTACGGGTACTGTGACTGCTCGTGAAAAGCAAGACCAGTTGTTGGACAGTATGGATTTGGAACGCGAGCGCGGGATCACCATAAAATCCCATGCCATCCAAATGGAATATGTTCATGAAGGAGAAACCTATACACTCAACCTTATCGACACCCCTGGGCATGTTGATTTTTCTTATGAAGTATCACGTTCTATTGCAGCCTGTGAAGGAGCGCTGCTTATTGTAGATGCTGCCCAAAGTATACAAGCGCAAACCATTTCCAATCTTTATTTAGCCTTGGAAAACGATTTGGAGATCATCCCAGTACTTAATAAGGTCGATTTGCCAAGCGCCAATCCGGAAGAAGTGACCGATGATATCGTGGATCTTTTGGGTTGTGCTCCAGAAGAGGTGATTCATGCCAGTGGGAAAACCGGTTTTGGCGTAGATCTCATTTTGAAAGCGATTATTGATCGTGTACCTGCACCTAAGGGCAATGTGGACGAACCATTGCAAGCTTTGATTTTCGATTCGGTTTATAATCCATTTCGTGGCGTAGAGACTTATTTTAGAGTTATAAACGGTTCTATCAAGAAAAATCAGCAAATTAAATTTATTGCGACCGGTAAAACCTATGGTGCCGACGAGGTGGGCACGCTTAAGCTCAAGCAATTTCCTAGAAATGAAATTAAGGCTGGTGATGTTGGTTACGTCATAACTGGTATAAAGGAAGCTAAAGAAGTAAAAGTTGGTGACACCATTACCGATGCCAAAAACCCTACTACAAACCCTATCTCTGGATTTGAAGATGTAAAACCTATGGTTTTTGCGGGTATTTACCCTGTAGATACCGAAGATTATGAAGAGTTGCGTAACTCCATGGAAAAACTGCAACTTAATGATGCCTCTTTGGTATTTTCGCCAGAAAGTTCGGCAGCTTTGGGCTTTGGTTTTCGTTGTGGTTTCCTCGGAATGCTGCACATGGAAATTATTCAAGAACGCTTAGAACGGGAGTTTGATATGACGGTTATTACCACTGTTCCTAATGTGTCCTACCACGCATTTACCCATAAAAATGTGGATGAGATTGTAATTGTTAACAATCCTACCGATTTACCAGATCCTTCTACTTTAAATAGGGTTGAAGAACCTTACATTAAAGCGACCATTATTACCAAAGCTGATTTTGTGGGTAATGTGATGTCTTTGTGTATAGAAAAACGAGGGGTAATTACCAACCAGACCTATTTAACCACAGAACGTGTAGAGCTCACTTTTGATATGCCATTGGCTGAAATTGTTTTTGATTTTTACGATAGACTCAAAACGGTTTCTAAAGGCTATGCGTCTTTTGATTACTCTCCTATAGGGTTGCGCGCTTCAAAATTGGTGCGTGTTGATATTTTACTCAATGCGCAACCTGTAGATGCGCTTTCAGCCTTGATTCATTTTGACAGTGCCTATTCTATTGGTAAGAAAATGTGTGAAAAACTGAAGGAATTAATTCCGCGCCAGCAATTTGATATTCCCATTCAAGCAGCTATTGGTGCAAAAATTATTTCTAGAGAGACCATTAAAGCCTTGCGTAAGGATGTAACTGCAAAATGTTATGGTGGTGATATTTCACGGAAACGTAAATTATTGGAAAAGCAGAAAAAAGGGAAGAAACGTATGCGCCAAGTTGGTAATGTGGAAATTCCGCAGGAAGCATTTATGGCGGTCTTGAAACTTAATGATTAATAGATTAATCGTCTAGTAAAGCAGGCGTCTTAATTTAGGGAATCCCACCACTTAAAACCGCATTTTAATTTTTGAGAATTATAGTTGTCGGGGAGTGTTGCGGTACTAAATTGTTATTAAGATAGCGCTACATTACAATAAATGTCTTCCTAATTTATTCAATTATGACGTCATCATCTTTATCTTCCGTAGGCACCTCTTCAACATCAAAGGGTTTTCCAATATAAACGAGTTTCCATCCCGTTTCTATAGTTTCACCATTGGAATGGTATGAAGAAATGATGTGAAGCTCCCCATCATCGTCCTTTAAAAATAAAGGTATGATGTCTTTGTCATTCTCAGTTACCTCAATTAATGTCTTATAGTGCGCAGCATCCTTTAAGTCGATTTCTTGTATGGACGGATATTTTCGGGTTACTTCGGCTAGCGTAATGTAATCATCAAAATGAGAGAACAAGCCCTCCCGTGGGTTGTTGTCGTCGTCACTCATCTCATCACTGGTCACCAATCTAAAGGCGCCATTTTCACCAAATTGCTTTCCAAAACGATTGATGGCGTATTTATTAATATCTGAATTTGCGGTCATGGCCATGAGGTAGCCAATGTCATTGAGTTCAATATTATCGCCAAGATTGTCGGAATAGATATTGGTGTTTAAAGCCTCTAGGCCAAGGTCTCTCGCTTTGGCGATATTGGTTTGGTTGCTATCAATAAGCACGACATGCCTGCCATTGGTTTCTAAATAATGCCCCAGCAATCGCGACACTTTTGAGGCCCCAACAATTAATATACCGTTAGACTTGTCTAAAAACACGCCTACCAATTTCGCGAAAAGTCTTGCTGTGGTAGCATTTAAAAGCACAGTGCCTAAAACGATTACAAACACTAATGGGGTTATGTATTCTGCATCTACTACTCCTAATTTGGCCAATTTGAGACCAAAAAGCGATGCAATACCCGCAGCAACAATACCACGTGGGCCAACCCAACTGATAAACAGTTTTTCGTTGAATTGGAGTTTAGAGCCTTGTGTACTTAAAAACACGCCAACCGGTCGTATCACAAATACAATTATAGCAAAAAGAACCGCGGTTTTCCAATTATAAATTAACAGCAATTCCTCATAGTTGATATTGGCAGCTAATAAAATAAACAGAATGGAAATAAGCAACACGCTCAAAGACTCTTTAAAGTAAAGAATGTCTTTTAAAAATGGCGACCCTGAATTACCCATTACCATTCCCATTACCACCACAGCCAATAACCCAGATTCATGTGCAAAAACATCGGAGAGTACGAAGACGCCTAAAACGGAAGCCAGTGTAAACACATTCATTAAATAATGGGGTACCAATTTTTTGTTGAGCACAAAATTGAGGGCATGGGCAAAGGTAAAGCCGAAGGCAGAGCCAAAGAGCACGATTTTTCCAAATTCTATTAAGGCAGTCTTTGTAAATTCACCACCAGCATCGACACTTATAAACTCAAACACCAAAACCGCCACCAAAGCACCAATGGGATCAATTAAAATGCCTTCCCATTTTAGTACAGCGGACACATCTTTTTTAAGCGGAATATTCCTTAAAATCGGCGTAATTACCGTAGGTCCGGTGACAATGATCAAACCAGAGAACAGGAAGGATATTTCCCAAGAAAGATCAAAAATAAAATAAGCAGCCACTCCTGCTCCAAAAAAGGTCACGATAGAGCCTATGGTGATGAGTTTTGAAATCACGGGCCCCACATTTTTTATTTCGCTCAACTTTAAGGTTAACCCGCCTTCAAACAAAATGATCCCAATGGCTAGGGATACGAAGTAAAATAGGCTTTCGCCAGGGAAAAGACCTTCAGTACCGTTCCAAATGGGTTCAATCCATTTCGTGCCATCTTCAGAAAGATATTGGGCTGAAATAGGCCCCACCAAAAGACCAATTAAGATCAAAGGCAAAATAGCGGGAATCTTAAACTTCCACGCCACCCATTGTGCCAAAATCCCTAAAATGATGATACCCCCTAATTCTAACATAGATCTTACTTTAAAAAAGTTAAAGATAATTGAAACCGCCCATAATCGTTATAAAATGTAAAAAAAATAGAAGCAGTATCCGCTATTCCTCTTCGCGTTCGATTTTTTCCTTTTCTTCGGAAATATAATACAAACGTTTCAAGCTCTTTTTCAATAAGGTAAAACGATAAACGCCAATAAAGAAAAATATAGCGCTAAAGCCAAGTGATAAAAAGGCCAAATATTTGAAATCGGCAAAATCCTTAAGCTGAAAGAGACCAATCCCGCCCAATAATAAGTATAAAGAGGATCTAATGTAAGAAAGCAAGGTGCGCTCATTGGCTAACCTGGTGCGTTCAATAGCCAGGTAATCTCTTAAAATAACTTCCTCGTCTGGCTTAAAATCGCGACCAAACCGCAGCAGTCTCATGTTCTGAATCTTAAGGGGGGCTTTCGAAATGCGTTTCATGGGTTTGGAGTTTAAGGAAACTTTATAAAAATAAGATTTTTTTGGGAAGTCGCTCAAAAATAATATCATCAAAATATAATGTTAAAAATGCGCCAATTAAATTGATTTTACAAGTGCAATGTTCAATGCTTTTAGTAATTTGCAAGACAGTAACTTTATTTTTTTATGCAACTATATCCCGTTAACGCTGGTAATTTTAAATTAGATGGTGGTGCCATGTTTGGTGTGGTTCCGAAATCCTTGTGGCACAGAACAAACCCTGCCGATGCCAACAACATGATAGATATTGCTGCCCGTTGCCTTTTGATTGAAGAAGGTGATCGTCTCATTTTGATTGATACGGGCATGGGCAACAAACAAAGTGATAAGTTTTTTGGGTATTATGACCTTTGGGGAGACGATACCATTGACAAATCACTCAAAACCCACGGATTTCATAAAGACGATATTACCGATGTGTTTTTAACGCACCTGCATTTTGATCATTGTGGTGGGAGCATCCAATGGAACAAAGATAGAACGGGCTATGAGCCAGCTTTCAAGAACGCTCATTTTTGGAGCAATAAAGACCATTGGGCTTGGGCCACGCAACCCAATAACCGTGAAAAGGCATCCTTCCTCAAAGAGAATATTCTGCCCATAGAAGAAAGTGGGCAATTGCAATTTACCGCACTTCCAGAAAACGACCTCTTAAAAGATTCTCAATTGGGCTTCGACATATTTTTCGCCAATGGTCACACCGACAAACAGATGATCCCCATGTTAAACTTTAAGGGGAAAACCATTTGTTTTATGGCCGATTTGCTTCCAACAGTAGGGCATTTGCCACTGCCTTTTGTTATGGGCTATGACACGAGACCACTGATGACCTTAGATGAAAAGGATAAATTTCTAAAGAGGGCTGCAGATCATAATTACTTTTTGTTCTTAGAACATGATGCCCATAATGAAATTATTACCGTAGCACATACCGAAAAAGGGGTACGCTTGAAAGACACTTATACCACAAACGAAATTTTTAATCAAAATTAATTATAAACGCACATGTTGAAAACCTATCATCTTCAAAGGGAATGATTAATAGGAAGCGCATGTGGCCATAAACACACACTAAATAGAAACACATGAAATACATTTTTAAACCATTCGTCTATTCCATCTTCTCTGCAACCCTACTTTTTGGTTGTGGCGGTGGATCCAGCTTCGTGTCTGCACCCATTGAAAACATTGATACGTCCCCCATAAAGGAAACCGCACTTACCGATACCGAACTTAACAACTGGTCTCATCTTGATCTGGCTAAAGACACCATTCCTGGAATGAGCGTAGATAGAGTCTACACCGACCTCATAAAAAACAGAAAGGGAAAAACGGTCATCGTTGGTATCGTGGATTCTGGCGTGGATATCGATCATGAAGATTTAAAAAACGTGGTCTGGACCAACAAAGACGAAATACCAAATAACGGTAAGGACGATGACAACAATGGGTATGTTGATGATGTGCACGGATGGAATTTTCTTGGAGATGGTTATGACGAGCAATTGGAATATGTACGCTTAATCGCAGCAGGAGATAAAAGCGCTCCACGATATGATGAAGCCGAAGCCCTATACAATACTGAATACCAAAAATGGTTGGGTAGAAAAACACAATACGATCAAATTTACCAACAAATTACCGTTGCAAATGATGCATTAACCAAGCATTTTGGTAAATCAGACTATACGAAGGAAGAAGTGACCGCCATTAAGAGCGATGACCAAGAGTTGAACCAAGCAGTTCAAGTGGCACAATTTATTTATGGCAACGGTATGGATTCTATGTCAACTGCCATAGAAGAGATCAAGGGCGGTGTAGAAAGTATCAACGAGCGCCTCAATGCCAATTTAAACAAGGAATTGAAAGGGCGTAAAACGGGGGATAACCCTAACGATTTTAATGACAAGCCAGGTTATGGAAATAACAATCCAAGACCTTCAGTAAAATCAGAAAGTCACGGTACTCACGTTGCAGGTATTGTTGCTGCCGAGCGTAATAACGGAAAAGGTATGAATGGTGTTGCCAATAATGTTCAAATCATGGCGGTGCGCACAGTTCCCAATGGAGATGAATATGATAAGGATGTGGCAAAAGCAATTAGATACGCAGTAGACAATGGCGCAAAAGTGATTAACGGAAGTTTTGGTAAATCCTTCTCACCTCATAGTGATTGGGTACGTGATGCCATCAAATATGCTGCAGATAAGGATGTGCTTTTTGTACACGCTGCCGGAAATGATAGTGAAGATATTGATGTGGCCTCCAATTTTCCAAATGATGCTATTGGTACTGGGCCAGAAATTTCAGATAACGTGATCACCGTAGGCGCTTTGGCACCAAATTATGGGGCGAATATGGTATCTTCTTTCTCCAATTACGCAAAAGTAAACGTAGATGTCTTTGCTCCGGGCACCGATATTTATTCAACCATACCAGAAAACGAATATAAATTGAATAGCGGTACCTCAATGGCCTCTCCCAATGTTGCTGGTGTTGCTGCCTTAATTCGTTCCCAATATCCTAATTTGACTGCTGCCCAGGTTAAAAAAGCGATTTTAGATTCAGGGTTGCCAATACAAGCTAAAGTTACTGTTGGCAACAACAAGGAAACAAAGTCACTTTCCGAAATTTCTAAAACAGGTCGAATCGTTAACGCTTATAACGCCTTGATCTTAGCAGCACAAATGGCAAAGTAAACCCAAATCTAAACTAAACTAACCTAAAACAGACTAAATGAGATTATTAAGGATTACGATACTTGTGGTGATTGGTACATTTTTTTCTTCGGAATTGATGGCGCAAGCACCCAAAATGGAATATAAGACCGACAGTTATTGGCAACAACAGGCCGATTATTCCATGTCTATTGATATGAATGTTAAAACCTTTCAATACAAAGGAAAACAACACATTACTTACACCAATAACTCTCCCGATGTTTTGGATCGGGTGTACTATCACTTGTTCTTCAATGCCTTTCAACCAGATAGCGAAATGGACGCGCGACTAAAAAGTATTGCAGATCCTGATGGGCGTATGGTAAATAACTTAGGCACTAAGGAAAATCCGAAATTTGAAAGTCGCATTTCTAAATTGGCTTCCAACGAAATAGGTTTCATAAAAGTTAAATCACTTCAGCAAAATGAAGAACCTGTAAAATTCACAATTGATGGCACCATTATGACGGTGGAGCTTAATACGCCCATTCAACCCGGTAAACGTGTGGAATTTGATATGCTTTTTGATGGTCAAGTGCCTTTGCAAATTAGACGTGCAGGACGAAACAGTGAAGAAGGCGTAGCCTTGTCCATGTCACAATGGTACCCTAAAATGGCAGAGTATGACGATGAAGGTTGGCATGCAGACCCTTATATAGGACGTGAGTTTTATGGAGTTTGGGGTGATTTTGATGTTGAGATCACTATCGATAAAGATTATGTGATTGGTGGTACTGGTTATTTGCAAAATGCCGATGAGATAGGCTTTGGTTACAGTAATGAAAAGGTCAAGAAACAAAAAGGCAACACCTTAACTTGGCATTTTATAGCGCCCAATGTACACGATTTCACTTGGGCAGCAGATCCAGAGTTCATACATGACACCATGCAAGTTCCAGACGGACCATTGCTAAACTTTTTCTATAAAAATACTTTGGATAAGGAATATTTGGAGTCTTGGAAAAAGCTTCAGCCTAAAACCGTTGCGTTGATGCAGTATTACAATACAAATATTGGAGTGTATCCCTATGATCAATACTCGGTTATTCAAGGTGGTGATGGCGGTATGGAATATGCCATGAGTACTTTAATTACGGGACAACGCAGTTTTGGCAGTCTCGTTGGGGTCACCGCTCATGAATTGGCGCACACCTGGTTCCAGTTTTTATTGGCGACCAATGAGTCTAAACACGAGTGGATGGATGAAGGTTTTACGAGTTATATTTCCTCTTTGGCCATGAATGAGATTATGGATCAAAAAAAAGACAATCCTAATGCAAGTGCCTATAGAGGTTATGCCTATTTAGCGACTTCTGGCTATGAGCAACCGTTAACCACCCATGCCGATCGTTATAATGCCAACCAAGCGTATAGCATTTCAGCTTATAATAAGGGTGCTGTTTTTATGGCACAATTGGGTTATGTAATTGGTGACGATAATCTTAGAAAAACCATTAAAAGATATTTTACTGACTTTGCCTTTAAGCACCCAAAGCCTTCCGACTTTATTCGTAGCGCAGAGCGGGTTTCAAAATTGGAATTGGATTGGTATTTAACCGATTTTGGTCAAACAACCAACATTATTGATTATGGTGTAAAAAGTGTAGACGGTAAAACGGTAATTTTAGAACGTTTGGGCAACATGCCAATGCCAATTGATCTTGACGTTGTTTATACCGATGGTTCCACCCAGAGTTATTACATACCGTTGCGTATGATGCGAGGCGGGAAACCAACGCTATCCAAAACGCTAGACAATTGGGCTTGGGCTTACCCTACGTATACGCTTGATGCTGGTAAAACAGTAAAATCCGTACAAATTGATCCCAAGGGCATGATGGCAGATGTGAACACTGCGAATAATAGTTATCCCAACACTGCTGAAGGGGAGTAAAATTCCTTAATAGTGCATCCTACAGAAAAACCTTCGATATATCATCGAGGGTTTTTTTGTTCTGAAATAGACGTTAGCGCAGCAGCACCTTTTTTGTGGCGGATTGCAACACTTTTGCATTGGTCACATTTTTAATGGGCTCTCTATTTAATTGAAGTTTTAAGGCTCCGGATGGACAACGATTTACTTGCTTAATAATAAGATCGGAAGAAGCAGCGTCCAGATCAATCCAGGGGATGATCGAATTTCTGAAAACCGAGGACAGCTCTTTGGCACAACGCTCAGAATTAACGCATTGCTTGGGGTTGTAAGTCACCGTAAGGTCCGCATTACTAAATACGTTTGGAATTGCTTTCATAAGTAGGTCATTTTGGGATTTAATAATACGATCATCAATCTACGTTGGGTTATAAATTGATAAAATCATAGATTAAATGTAGTAAAACATCGGTAAAATACCAAAACTAATTTTAAAATTTATTAAAGTTGTTGTGTTAAGAGTCAAATTCAGAAGTGAAATGAAACTTTATATTCGGGTATTTTTGTTGGGTCATTTGCAATGAAAATGGCGAGTCTGCCAAAAACACGAGTTGATTTTGCTTGTCTTTGGCTAAAAAACGTTGCTTTACTCTCAAAAAATCCTTGAATTCATCACTTTTTATATCGTCGGCTTCTATCCAACACGCTTTATGCACGTTGAGGTTTTCGTAGGTACATTTGGCACCATATTCATGTTCCAATCGGTATTGAATAACTTCATACTGCAAGGCGCCTACAGTTCCAATTACTTTTCTTCCGTTAAGCTCTAAAGTAAATAATTGCGCCACACCTTCATCCATCAATTGGTCAATTCCCTTGTTCAACTGCTTAGATTTCATCGGGTCGGCATTGTTGATGTATCTAAAATGCTCTGGCGAAAAGCTTGGCACCCCTTTGTAATTAATGTGTTCACCTTCTGTTAAGGTATCACCAATCTTAAAGTTTCCGGTATCGTGAAGCCCAACGATATCACCGGGGTAAGAGATGTCTACAATTTCCTTCTTTTCGGCAAAAAACGCGTTTGGGCTCGAAAATTTCATCTTCTTATCATTTCTAACGTGCAAGTAAGACGTGTTACGCTTAAACTCGCCCGAAACGATTTTAATAAACGCCAAACGGTCTCTATGGTTGGGATCCATATTGGCATGAATCTTAAATACAAAACCAGTGAAATTTTTCTCCTCAGGATTAACAAGACGCTCCTCACTTTTCTTTGGCCTTGGTTTTGGCGCAATGTCTACAAAGCAGTCTAAAAGCTCACGTACCCCGAAATTATTTAACGCCGAACCAAAAAATACAGGCTGTTGCTCGCTCTTAAGGTAGGCTTCTCGATTAAATTTAGGATAGATCCCTTCAACCAATTCAATTTCCTCACGCAAGGTGTTCGCAGCTTTGTTGCCAATGAGCTCATCAAGTTCTTCAGATTTTAAATCTGAAATCTCAATGGTCTCTTCGATATTCTTACGACTACTGCCACTAAATAAGTTGATATTCTGTTCCCAAAGGTTATAGATGCCCTTAAAATCATAGCCCATCCCAATAGGGAAACTCAATGGTACGACTTTGAGGCCCAGTTTTTGTTCAATTTCGTCCAGTAAATCAAAGGCGTCCTTACCTTCACGATCCATCTTATTAATAAACACGATCATGGGGATGTTTCGCATTCGGCAAACTTCAACTAATTTCTCCGTTTGCTCCTCAACACCTTTGGCCACATCAATCACAACAATCACACTATCTACCGCGGTGAGGGTTCTAAAGGTGTCTTCAGCAAAATCCTTGTGCCCTGGTGTATCGAGAATATTGATTTTTATACCATCATACTCAAATGCCAAGACCGATGTTGCAACACTAATCCCACGTTGGCGCTCGATTTCCATAAAGTCACTGGTCGCTCCTTTTTTGATCTTGTTACTTTTTACCGCACCTGCTTCTTGGATGGCCCCACCAAAAAGCAAAAGTTTTTCGGTTAAAGTGGTTTTACCTGCATCTGGGTGAGAGATGATTCCAAAGGTGCGTCGTCTGTTTATTTCTGATTTAAAGCTCATTTTCTAGTAAAATAGAGTGCAAAAGTAGTTATTTTATGTGCATTGGCGATAAGGAACGTAAGGATTACTTTAATAAGCAAACGTTAAAACCTACCTTTTTTTGTTAGGGTCGCTTTAATTCTCTCAGGATTGTAAAAATTAGTTGTTATTTTTGCTAGCTATGACAGAAGAACGCGTAATTCTAGTAAATGAGAACGACGAGCAGATTGGCACCATGGCAAAAATGGAAGCCCATGAAAAAGCCTTGTTGCATCGAGCCTTTTCGGTATTTGTTTTTAATGACCAAAAGGAATTGATGATCCAACAGCGTGCCAAGCACAAATACCACTCGCCTTTGCTGTGGACCAACACCTGCTGCAGCCATCAACGCGAAGGCGAAAGTAATATCGTGGCTGGCAAACGCCGATTAATGGAGGAGATGGGTTTTGTAACCGATTTGACTGAAAGTATTTCATTTATCTATAAGGCTCCTTTTGATAATGGGTTGACCGAGCATGAATTTGACCACATCATGATTGGTACTTACAACAAAGCTCCTCAGATTAATCCAGAAGAGGTAGAAGCTTGGAAGTGGGTGGGTTTGGAACGCTTGAAAACCGATATGAAATCAAATCCAAAAGAGTATACCGAATGGTTCAAAATCATTTTTGATAAATTTTATGAGCATATAAATGTCAAAAAGTCATGAGAGTAACGGTTAGCAGAAAAGCACATTTTAACGCAGCACATCGCTTATACAAAAAAGACTGGAGTTTTGAAAAGAACGATGCGGTCTTCGGAAAGTGCAACAATCCTAACTTTCATGGTCATAATTATGAACTTATTGTTCATGTTACCGGCGAAATAGATAAGGAAACGGGCTTTGTGATGGACATGAAAATTCTCAAGGATCTCATCAAAACTGAGGTTGAAGACGCCTTAGATCATAAAAACCTCAATGTAGAGGTTCCTGAATTTAATACGCTCAACCCAACTGCGGAAAATATTGCAGTGGTTATTTATCAAAAAATAAAACCAAAACTTGACGCCTCGCATGACTTGAAAATCACGTTATACGAGACCCCTCGCAATTTTGTTAGTTATTCTGGGAACTAAGGTTCTTCAATAGTCAAAACACACAAACACTTATGAAACCAAGCTTATACCCAGTAAAATTTGAACCGATTTTAAAGGAAAAAATCTGGGGAGGACAGAAATTACATCAGGTGCTTCACAAAAAAAGTGAGCGCTCCAATGTGGGCGAAAGTTGGGAAATAAGTGATGTTGATCAAGACGTTTCCGTAGTTGCCAACGGGGCATTGAAAGGGCAATCCTTAAAACAGTTGCTTCAACATTATGGCGAGGATTTAATTGGGGTAAAAAATTATAAAATCTTTGGGACTAAATTTCCCTTACTCATCAAGTTCATTGATGCCAAGGCCGATTTATCCATACAATTACACCCTAACGATGACTTGGCTGCAAAACGTCACAATTCCTTCGGAAAAACCGAAATGTGGTATGTGATGCAAGCAGATCCTAACGCCAATTTAATAGTGGGCTTCAACCAAAAAATGACGAAAGAGTTATATCTGAAGCATTTGGCGGATAAAACCCTTACCAAAATTCTAAATTTTGATACCGTAAAAAGCGGAGACACCTATTTTATTGATGTGGGTCGTGTTCATGCCATTGGCGCGGGGGTCCTTTTAGCCGAAATACAGCAAACCAGTGATATTACCTACCGGGTTTATGATTGGGATCGTGTGGATGATGAAGGGAATGAACGTGAGCTCCATAATGACTTGGCGATAGATGCCTTTGATTTTGAAATGCCAGAAGATTATAGGGTAACTTATGCTTCCGAAGCAAATACAAGCAACGCGATGGTAAAGTGCCCCTATTTTATTACGAACTTTATTAATGTTACAGAGGCCATTTCAAAAATAAATACCAAAGATTCCTTCTTTATTTATATTTGCGTAGAAGGAGAAGCGCAAATTATTACAGACCAAGGGACTGAATTGATAAAAGCGGGAGAAACGATTTTATTGCCAGCGGTGTTGAAACAGTATCAATTGGTAGCTCAAAACGCCAAACTGTTAGAGGTTTATCTATAAGGTAAACCGAGTACTTTTGATTTCTAATTTGATTTTTAAAGCGATACTAAGGATGAAATGCCTATTTTTGTCAAAAATTTTAAATATTTAGTACAATGGCAAATGTTAGAGACCTAAAAAAAGACATTAATTTTGTTTTAGGTGATATTATAGAAGCGGTCTATGTTTGGGAATTCAACAATACCGATAAAGGCACAGAAAAAAGTGAGGCCATCATTAACGAGGCTATAACCACGTTTGATGAGTTAATTGCAAAAGTAAATGCTAAAAATGTGGAAGATAAGAAAGCCCATTTCAAAACCATTCGTCAAGAATTGGAAAAGGATGGTCGCGATCTTATTGAAAAAGTGAATAAGCTTGATTAGGTAAAACGCTTCAATTAAAATAAAAAACCCCGAAACATTGTTTCGGGGTTTTTTGTTTTTAAGCTTTTCGATTTAGGCCTTTGAACGTTCTTCTATAAGTTCTTTTAGCATTGTTCCGTATTTGGAGGTTTTGATATCGTCCTCCAGTGCATCGTAAATTTGTTGAAGAAATTTTACGCTGGTATTTGCGATCTCACTAATGGCGAGATAAGGCGCCACCTCACTGTCTTTGTTATTGACTGCGAAATTAATGGTGTACAGGTATTTTCGTTTTAGTAATCCGTCGAAATCCTTTTGAATCTTACTGGCTTTAACGGAATCTTGTGCAATTTGAGAATCCAGGCTTTCTTTGATAATATCTAAATTCTTATCGCTAAATTTTGACATCATCAGCAAATACTCTTCTAAGACCTCTTGTTGTTTTGACCCTTTGATTTTGGCGTCGTAATTAAAGTTTTTTAAAGTTGAAGTGATTTCTGTGAGGCCTTTATCTGCAAAAAACACAACTGTACCTTCGTCGTTGGCATTTTTGTCTAAAGTTAAAAACAAGATTTCGGGCTCGTTTAGTGCGGTGTGGAGTTCAAAACTTGAATTCCCATTGATTTCTAAGGAATCGAGCGTAATGAAAACCGAGTCTTGTTGTCGTTTCAAAAACACGGTGCCTTTCTTTAAATCTTCAATATGACCTTTAAGAGTGAAATCTTGGGGTTGCTCCTTTTCGCAGGAACATAATATAATTGCTATTAAAATGACTGCAAATCCTCTCATGTTGTTTTTTAAAAATTAGGTGCGCAAATATCTTATAAAAATTAAAGAAATACTAACTCACAGCAGCCAATTGCATCAAAATTGTACAGCCAATCGCAGCAACGGTTCCTACTGCATATCCAAAAACTGCGAGCAATACCCCAACGGTAGCCAGTGATGGGTGAAAGGCAGAAGCAACAATGGGCGCAGAGGCTGCCCCGCCCACATTGGCTTGACTCCCCACCGCAAGAAAAAAGTAGGGGGCTTTGATTAGTTTGGCCATGATAATTAATGAAATCGCATGGATGGACATCCACACCACGCCAATGGCGATAAGACCCATATTATCAAAAATGAGCATTAAATCCATCTTCATACCAATGGTGGCAACTAAAATATAAATGAAAACACTTCCATATTTACTGGCCCCAGCGCCTTCATAGTTTTTTGCTTTGGTAAAAGATAATATAACCGCAATGAGAGTGGCGATACTAATCATCCAGAAGAATTCTGAGTCTAAAAAGGTAAATATATTTCTTGTGGTTTGCGAATCAATGCCTAAAACTATTGTTTTGAAAAAGGGTGCTAAAAAATTAGCGCATAAATGAGCAAAGCTTACCGTACCAAAGGCAATCGCCCCAATGATCATGAGATCGCTCAACGAGGGATTGCGTTTGACGTTTTCAGAAAATTTCGACATTTTGGCTTTTAAGGCTTCAATCGAAGAGGTGTCCGCCTTAAACCATTTATTGATGCGGTCCCGTTTACCGATTCCAATTAGAATAATGGCCATCCAAATGTTGGCCACCACAATATCCACGAAGACCATTTGACCATATTTAGTAGGATTATACTCATAGATCTCGAGCATTGCTGTTTGGTTGGCGCCTCCACCAATCCAGCTCCCTGCAAGTGTGGAGAGTCCTCTCCAAACAGCATCTGTCCCAATGCCTCCAACGGTTTCTGGGGATACTGCCGAAATGAGCAAAATGGCAATCGGCCCACCAATGACAATCCCCAAGGTTCCAGTAAAAAACATAACCAGTGCTTTCCAACCAAGATTAAACACGCCTTTCAAATCAATGCTTAGCGTCATCAATACCAAGGCTGCCGGTAACAAATAGCGACTCGCCATATAATACAGACTTGTTTTGTTTTTAATGATGGCACCGCTTTCGGAAACAGTTTCCCATTCTGGAGCGATTAGTCCAGACGTGGTCAATACTGCTGGAATCATATAGGCCATGAACAAACCGGGAACAATTTTGTAGAATTTTGCCCAAAACCCTGTTTTGATGGATTCGGTTAAGAACACAAACCCCAAGGATAACATTAAGAGTCCAAAGATGATCGTATCGTCTGTAATAATAGGGGTGTTGTCCATGCTGGGATTTATTTGGTCTTGCAAAATACCAAAATTAAAGCGCATAAAAAAAGGCGACCGTTTTAGGACTCGCCTTCTTCTGCTTTTGTTTGTTTGGGAGCGCGTTTGTGTTCCTTAAGATATTGCATGAGCATCCATTCGATTTGTCCGTTGGTACTTCTAAACTCGTCAGAAGCCCACTTTTCAATCGCTTTGAGCATGTCTTCGTTGACACGTAATGCAAACGCTTTCTTTTTGGCCATTTTTAGTCTTTTATAAATGCGGTAATTGTATCTACGAGCTGGGTAGATAAAGGAAAATCTGGTTTGGAATACGACACAAAATTGTCTAAATCGTCATCTATGGTCTTTAGTACGTGGTTCATTTTCTTAATGATGACCAATTTTGAATTCGGTTGTGAGGCATGCAGCGCTTCGGCATCTGCAATAGATACCTGTAAATCCTTGTCGCCATTCAAAATTAAAACAGGAATTGTGAGTTTTTTAATTTCTAAGGAAGGGTTGTACTTCATCCACGAGGCCATAAAGGGTTGTGTGGGTTTGTTAAATAGCGCTATTAAATTAGGGTCAACTTCAGCAACACTGCCAGTTTCCTTCAGTTCTTTAAAATGGGACTCAACGATTTTGGCAAGGGAATCCCCATTGCGTTCTCGTACCTGAGTAATTATAGCTTGATCAATAGAACCGCTGGGTCCAGCCAAAGAAATGTACTTAGCCACGTCTTCATGGTTGGCCAGCATAGCGACCAAGGAGCCTTGACTATGCCCAAGTAGTATTATAGACGAAAAGCGCTGATCGTTTTTAAAATGATCAATCGCAAGATTAACATCTTCCGCGAAAGCGTCAAATCGCATATCCTTCATTATAAAAGGAATATTGGACGCAGTGGCAGAACGCTTATCAAAGCGGTAAAATGCAATTTGTCTTGAAACTAAGCTATCGCTAAGCTGTTTGATGTAGTTGGCATTGGAGTTAACACCAAGCTGATTGCCATTGCGATCGACGTTTCCCGAACCATGTACGAAAATCACCAAAGGTTGGCTTTTTGAACCAGCGGTATAACTCAGTGTTCCTGGTAGTTGGATGCTGTCATTTGTAATTAAAATGTCTTCGGAAATGATTCCGTCTTGACCCATAACGAAGAAGATGCTAAAAACACATAGCAATTGCAGATAAAGTTTCTTTTGTATCATGATTTATTGAGTTTGGTATTATAGATTGATAGAGCGATGGGAAGCAAGAGCATTGACCCCAGCCCCAGTACCACTGGTAAAAAGCAGACTTGTGTGCTTAAAAAAAGGGTAATTAATGATTTAAAGTACCAGTGTTGAGTACAGGGGAAGCATCTTTGTCACCACATAAAATCACCAATAGATTGCTTACCATGGCTGCTTTTCGGTCTTCATCTAACTCGACGATTTGTTTTTTGCTCAATTCATTTAAAGCCATTTCAACCATGCTTACCGCGCCTTCAACAATTTTATGTCGTGCAGCGACGATGGCAGTGGCTTGTTGGCGCTTAAGCATGGCATTGGCGATTTCATTGGCGTAAGCCAAATAGCCAATGCGGGCTTCTAGCACTTCAATACCTGCGGTGGTGAGACGCTCATCGATTTCCTTCTCTAGCGCTTCGCTCACTTCGTTTACGCTGGATCTCAAGGTAATGTCCTCATCGACCCCTTCATCTGCAAAATTGTCATATGGATACATGCTTGCCAATTTTCTTACGGCAGCATCCGTTTGTACCCGTACAAAGTTTTCATAATTATCTACATCAAAAGCTGCTTTATACGTGTTTTTGACGCGCCACACCAAAATGGTGCTAATCATAATGGGATTGCCTAATTTGTCATTGACCTTTAGGCGCTCACTGTCAAAGTTACTGGCGCGCAAGGAGATTTTGTTCTTAGTGTAAAAAGGGTTTACCCAATAGAATCCGTTTTGCTTTACGGTGCCTATGTATTTTCCAAAAAGTAATAATACACGGGACCCGTTGGGTTGTACCATTATGAATCCTGGAGCAATAACTAGTGCAAATGCTGCCACTACTAAAAGTAATGGGAATTCGAATACGATCATTGTTGTAATGCTTCCGACGAATAAAAGAAGCGCTACAAATAACATGAGGTAACCGTTGGCTGGAACTATGATTTTTTCTGCTTTCATAAAGAGTATGGATTGGTTAGTAGTTCAGTATGATATTATTTTAATATCATAAAGATATATTAAAAAACTTTCACATCCTAATTGGTTTTGGCACGCCATTTGCTTATACCTAAATGTAAATGCTCATGATGAGGCTTACCGAGGAGTGATTACCTCAATTAGCGGAGTGAGACATTAACATTTGGTTGGTTAGTTAGTAAAAAAGCGTCTCAAATTTGAGGCGCTTTTTTGATTTTATGAAGTTTGAATTCTTTAGAGGCAGGCAGCCTAGTATAAGTTTTGCAAGTGAGGGAAATTTATATAAATGATAACCAGAAATTGAAGGAGGAGCAGATGCTAAGGCTATTTTTTACTCCTAATTTCTTATCACAATTTTGGAGTTGGATCTTTTCTTCTGAAGTTCCTATTACGGTTTTTCCAAAACGGAATTGAAACCTGCCAAATCGAGTTGTATTGGTAGCTTTTTTTTGTTTGTTGAGGTTTCTGAACCTATCAAAATTTAAGCTGGTAATTATTATATGCTCATCCTATAATTTCTTCTATTGAATTTATAGTCACAACTATTCTCATTCTTCCAACTTATAGGCAAAAAAAACCCGAATCTTTAAAAGTTCGGGTTGTTATTGTTACTCATCATCTTTTGGCTTCTCAATCACAAAGTCCTCCATGAATTTTGTGGTATAATTTCCAGCAAGATAATCTGGATGATCCATCAGCTGCCTGTGAAAAGGAATCGTGGTCTTAACGCCCTCAATCACAAATTCATCCAAGGCGCGTTTCATTTTATTGATGGCTTCCTCACGGGTTTGTGCTGTAGTAATCAATTTCGCGATCATAGAGTCGTAATTGGGCGGAATCACGTAACCAGCGTACACATGTGTATCTAATCGCACACCATGGCCTCCAGGCGCATGAAGCGTCGTGATTCGGCCTGGTGACGGTCTAAAATCGTTGAACGGATCTTCCGCATTGATTCTACATTCTATGGAATGTAATTGCGGTAAATAGTTTTTACCAGAAATCGGCACGCCCGCTGCAACCAAAATTTGCTCTCGTATTAAGTCAAAATCAATCACTTGCTCGGTAATGGGATGCTCTACTTGGATACGCGTGTTCATTTCCATAAAAAAGAAATTACGATGCTTGTCGACCAAAAATTCTACGGTACCTGCGCCCTCATAACCAATATATTCTGCTGCTTTCACTGCTGCTTCACCCATTTTGGTGCGTAAAGCCTTAGTCATAAAAGGCGATGGCACTTCCTCGGTTAATTTTTGATGGCGACGCTGTATGGAACAATCCCGTTCTGAAAGGTGACAGGCTTTTCCTGTAGAATCTCCAACAATTTGAATTTCAATATGTCTTGGTTCTTCGATGAGTTTTTCCATATACATATCGTCATTTCCAAAAGCTGCTTTGGATTCTTGACGGGCAGAATCCCAAGCATCCTTAAGCTTTTCGGGTTTCCATACTGCTCGCATGCCTTTTCCGCCTCCTCCAGCAGTTGCCTTTAGCATTACTGGGTAGCCAACTTCTTTGGCTAAGGTTTCACACTGCGCATAATCGGCTATAATACCTTCGCTTCCTGGCACGCAGGGCACTCCGGCTTCTTTCATGGTGGCTTTTGCGGTAGCTTTGTCACCCATTTTGGAAATCATTTCTGCGGAAGCACCTATAAATTTCACTCCGTGTTCTTCACAGATTTTAGAAAATTTGGCGTTTTCAGAAAGAAAACCATATCCGGGGTGTATGGCATCGGCATTGGTGATTTCGGCTGCTGCGATGACGTTGGGTATCTTAAGGTAAGATTCGCTACTGGCAGGAGGTCCAATGCAAACTGCTTCATCTGCGAACTTAACGTGTAAGCTCTCTGCATCTGCGGTAGAATAAACTGCTACCGTTTTGATGCCCATTTCCTTACAGGTTCTAATAACGCGTAGCGCTATTTCTCCTCTATTGGCTATTAATATTTTTTTAAACATAACTTTTCTTTTAAAAATTCAACTTCCAAGCTCCAAATTCCAATAATTGGGTTTCGGGATTTGCGGATTGGAATTTTCAATTGTTATGATGGATCTACTAAGAATAAGGGTTGATCAAATTCAACAGGAGAAGAATCGTCTACTAAAATCTTAACGATTTTACCAGAAACTTCCGATTCGATTTCGTTGAATAATTTCATGGCTTCAATAACACAAAGCACATCACCTTCATTAATTGAGGTTCCCACTTCTATAAACACGGGTTTATCTGGGGAAGGTTTACGGTAAAAAGTCCCAATGATAGGGGATTTAATGGTGATATATTTTGAGTTTTCATCAGAGGCTACAGTCGCAGCGGTAGTGGCTTCAGCAGTTTGCGGAGCAGCCATAGGCTGTGCAACTGGTGCATTCATAGGAATTTGCTGAACGTAAGTAGTAGTTTCTCCTTTGTCTTCTGAACCGGTTCGTATTGTTATTTTAATGTCATCCATTTCCAATTTAACCTCACTCGCACCAGATTTAGCCACGAATTTGATTAAGTTTTGAATTTCCTTAATATCCATAATGATTAGATTTATTAATTAAAACAGTTAGTTGTTGGTTAGTTTTATGAATTGTAAGCCCATTTAAGATAAATGGAACCCCAGGTGAATCCGCCTCCAAAGGCTGCGAATATGATCTTGTCATTTTTTTTGAGTTGCGATTCGTAATCGCTGAGTAATAATGGTAAGGTGGCTGATGTGGTATTTCCATATTTATGGATGTTCATCATCACCTTTTCTGGGGCCAATGCCACTCTATTTGCGGTTGCCTCTATGATCCGTTTATTGGCTTGGTGTGCCGCCAGCCAAGAAATGTCATCGTTGGTGAGGTTATTTCGTGCGATAATGCGTTCCGTTACATCGGCCATGTTAAAGACAGCGTTCTTAAAGACGGTTTTTCCTTCTTGAAAAATAAAATGTTTTCCTTCAGCCACAGCTTCTGGGGTAGATGGGTAAGAAGAACCACCGTAAGTTGCCTGAAGAAAATCGCGTCCGTTGCCATCGCTTCTAAGCAGTTCATCCTGCAAACCAAGTCCGTCAAGATTGGGCTCAAATAACACCGCTCCCGCGCCATCACCAAAGATGATACAGGTGGCACGATCTTTATAATTGATCATGGAAGAGTTTTTATCGGCACCAATTAAAAGGACCTTCTTGTATTTTCCTGACTCGATGTAGCGCGCTGCAACCGACATTCCGTAGAGGAAACTAGAGCAAGCAGCTTCGAGATCAAACGAAAACGCGTTGACAGCACCTATCTTAGTAGCAGTAAAAGCTGCGGTTGATGCAGCTTTCATGTCGGGTGTTGCAGTGGCAACAATTACCAATTCTATATCTTTTGGGTCTATGCCCTTTTTATCGATTAGGTTTTGGGCAGCATTGATGGCTAAAAAAGAAGTGCCTTTACCGTCATCCTTTAAAATCCTACGTTCCTTGATTCCTGTTCGAGAGGTGATCCACTCGTCGTTGGTCTCAACCATTGTTTCCAATATTTGGTTGGTCAAAACATAATCGGGTACATAAGCTCCTGTTGCTGTAATTGCAGCTGTGATGTTACTCATAAAAAAGTTTTAAATAGTCCCAAAAGTCGGGAAATCGCTTAAAAAGGATAAAAGTTCTATGAAATTAGTGATTTTTCAAGGATTATAGCGCAAATTAAGTTGTTTTTAAGACTTTGAAAAATTAAACATAAAAAAAACGCTCTTAGGAGAGCGTCTTTATATATGCATGCATAACACTTTATGCTACGTTTTCTTCTTTTTCAGAGTTGTCGATCAGCACTTGACCTCTGTAATAAAGTTTACCTTCATGCCAGTGGGCTCTATGAAAAAGATGTGCTTCTCCAGTAGTAGGACACGTTGCAATTGTAGGAGCAGTTGCTTTGTAATGTGTTCTTCTCTTATCTCTTCTTGTTTTAGAAATCTTTCTTTTAGGATGTGCCATTTTTTATGTTATTTATCCGTTAATAGTTTTTTTAATGTATTCCAACGAGGATCGATTTCCTCTGATGCTGCTTCTTTTTCTTCCAAATTCTTTGGACGTAATTCCTCTAATTTTTTAAGTATTTCAGAATCTATGGTGCCATCTGCAATTCCTGGATGAATCCGTTTTGCAGGCATGGCTAATATGATGGTCTCATAGATGTATTGGGATACGTTGATTTCATATTCCCCGTGAGAAACAATCAAAATATCTTCAAGTTCATCGTTGTATTCATCTCCAAATTTAACTACCAGTTTGTATTCACCGTCTATAGGCTGTTTATAAGGTTCATTGGAGAGATCACAATTTACGATAACATGCCCAGAAACTTTAAAAAGGAACTCTAGCAATGTTGTCTTTTTCTCTAAAACGATATCTACCTGGATATCAGCATCTTGAAAATCATCATATTCAAAATGCTCAAAGAACTTATTATCAATCTGATAATCAAAATGGTGTGATCCTAACTTGAGACCAACAAATGGTATCGTAAAATCCTTTAAAGGCTTCATCATCACATTCATTTTGAGCGTGCAAATATACAATTATTAATCAATTAAAAGATAGATATCAACATTTTTTGTTTATATCTTCTTTTGGCGCTTTCGAAGTGGGTTTTTTGCATACAGCTCATGATCCTTTCTGGTTCGGTAAATATCTATGGCCATAAAGACCGCTGCTTTAAAGGAACTATAATCAGCTTCGCCTTTTCCAGCAATTTCAAAAGCAGTACCATGATCTGGGGAGGTTCTAATTTTGTTGAGTCCTGCGGTATAGTTGACCCCGTGACCAAATGAAATGGTTTTAAAAGGAATTAAGCCTTGATCGTGATAAGCTGCAATTATGGCATCAAAATTCTTGTAATTTTTTGATCCAAAAAAGCTATCGGCAGCATAAGGGCCATAAACCAACTTCCCTTTATTCCGCAGTTTTTCCAAGGTTGGTTTTAAAACTATATCGTCTTCTGTACCAATCACACCGTTATCGCCTGCATGGGGATTAATGCCCAAAATTGCAATTTTAGGTTTTTCGATGGCAAAATCTTGAACTAGGGAATTATATACGGTATCAATTTTTTCAGAAATGAGTTCCGCAGTAATTTGATTGGGTGCATCCTTTAAAGGCACATGATCGGTGAGCAAACCGACTTTAAGGGTGTCGGTCACCATGAACATTAAACTTTTTCCACCTAGTTTTTCAGCGAGATAATTTGTGTGTCCTGGAAATTTAAACCTTTCAGATTGGATATTGTGTTTATGGATGGGAGCAGTTACCAATACATCCACATCCCCACTCATAAGGGCATCAGTGGCCTTTTCAAGGGATTTTACTGAATATTCACCAATGGCAGTGTTTTCTTCGCCAAAATTAATGGCGACATTTTCTTTCCAAACATTGAGTACATTCACTTTACCATCCACAATTTGATTGAGATGGTTGATCCCGTGAAAGTTGATGCTGCTATTAAAGTGTTTTTTAAAAAAAGACATGGTTTTTATAGAACCAAAAATGACCGGGGTGCAAAACTCTAACATTCTACTGTCTTCAAAAGTCTTTAAAATGATTTCTGAACCAATACCATTCAGATCTCCTATTGATATGCCCACTCTTATATTTTTGTCTTTTTCCATGCCTATATGATCTGTTGTGTGTAATTTTACAATTGCAAATTTAATTAATTATTCGACACTATGTTTACAGGCATTATTGAAGATTTGGGAACCGTACGCAAGTTACAAAAACAGGGTGACAATCTTCAAATTTCGATTCAAAGTAACATCACTTCAGAACTAAAGATAGACCAAAGCGTTTCTCACAATGGCGTTTGCCTTACAGTAGTAGACATTGATCAAGAAGACTATGTGGTTACTGCGATAAATGAAACCCTGCAGAAAACAAATCTCTCCGATCTTAAGGTAGGAGACCCTATAAATTTGGAACGAGCGATGAAGTTGGGTGATCGATTAGATGGTCATATTGTTCAAGGTCATGTAGACCAAATAGGGTTTTGCGAAAGTGTTACCGAGGCAAACGGAAGCTGGATGTTTACCTTTTCTTACGACGCATCGTTGGGAAATGTAACTATTGAAAAAGGCTCTGCCACCGTTAATGGCGTGAGTTTAACCGTGGTTAATTCCAAAGAAAACCAATTCAGCGTTGCGATTATACCCTATACGTTTGAGCATACCAATTTTAGATACTTAGAAAAAGGGTCGAAAATAAATTTAGAATTTGACGTGCTGGGAAAATACATTCAGAAATTATACAAAACTCAATCGTAACTAGTCTTTATTGTTTTTCAAGGTTTTCTTAATCCCATAAAACAAACCAGCAAGTAAAACCATAGTAGTAGCACCGTCTATTGGAAGACCTGGAGGTGGCGGTGGTGCTGGTGGCGGAGGCATACCACTTCCTTGGGCCACGCATACAAAACTTATTAATACAAATAAGATTGAGGCAATTATTTTCTTGTTTTGTACTCTCATTGTGGCGTAAATGTATAAAAAAAAGTCAATCGTCAAAATTTTTTAACGACAAAACATCTTTAAAATGCACAAAAACACGATAAAATGCAGTTTTGTGGGTGTAAGACGTCATTTTGTTTACGGATTCAAATATATAATTTTTTAAAGGATACCAATATAATAATACTGAATTTTGGCTTTAAATAATTGTTATTTCGTTGATTAGCTATATAGTTACGACAAAACAACCACTTGGGTTTTTAATAGGATGCAAGCATCAGCCTAGCGGTGCATTCTATCCAGAATGTCTATCACATCTGCCTTTTTTCTTACGGAAACAGGGACGTGGCTGCCATTTTTGAGCATTAAATACCCACCATCGGTTTTTATATAGGCGCTTATGTATTGAATATTAATCAAATGACTTTGATGCACTCTCAAAAATCCAAAGGGTTTTAAGAGATCTGCAAAATATTTAAGGGTTTTGGTTACAAAAATCATTTGACCGTCGTTGAGATAAAATTTGGTATTGTTACTGTCAGCCTCACAACGTATAATGTCATCTAAGCTAACGATGATAATCTTATCTAAAGTATGTAAGGAAATTTTATCTGGCTTTTTTTCTGGGGCGTCCAAGCTTTCTTTTAAAATAGCTAAGCGTTCCTGTGAGGGTTGCAATTGTAATTTGGCCCGTGCGATTGCTTGTGACAACTCTTCATTGGTATACGGTTTGAGCACATAATCTATGGCTGCAAACTTAAAGGCCTTTATGGCATATTCATCGCTTGCAGTGACGAATATGACCTTTGAAGTTAACTGCGGAAAGATTTCCAAAAGATCAAAACCTGTGCCATCGCCTAGCATAATATCCAGAAATAGAATGTCTGGCTCCTGTTTTCTAAGCGCTTTGGCTGCTTCCACGACGCTTTGGGCAGTAGCCATGATTTTTAAATCGGGATGATGGGTTTCTAGGTCATTTTTTAGAAGTTCCAAGGCATCGTTGAGATCTTCTACAATTATTGCTGTGGGCATAGATTTAGTTGCTTTAATAATCGGTTTCCAATGGAATTTTTATAACGATCTGTGTTCCTGCTATACGTCCTTCCTTATGTTTGAGTTCTGTGATTTGTAAGGCGTTTTCCCCCGAAATCGAGATTAAACGTTCCTCAGTGACCGTTAAAGCCATGGATTGATGGTCGGTTTTTTGTTTTAGTTTTTGTGATTCAAAAATCCCCACGCCATTATCTTTGATGGTAACGCTCAAATAGTCTTCCGAAGTAATAAAATTTACCATGAGTTGGCCCATTTCTTTATGTTTTGAAATCCCATGTCTTATGGCATTTTCTATAAAGGGCTGAATGAGCATTGGCGGAATCCATATGTCTTCTGCTTGATAATCGCTCTCCAAATGCATCTCAAACTGAAATTTTTTATGTGCCATCAAGAGTTCCACTTCAATATAATGTCTCAAGGTATTCATTTCCTCTTCAAGACTAATAAGGTCTTTACGAGAATTGATGAGGGTCTCTCTCAGCAAGGCAGCAAAACTTTGTATCGTGGCGTTCATTTTATCGGGTTTGGTCTTTGCCATGGCCTTAATGCCATTGAGCACGTTGAACATAAAATGCGGGTTCATTTGCAAACGCAGCGCCTTTTGTTCAAGACCCAACAGGTGGTTCTCCATTTGGAGGCGTTGTTGAGTGGCTTTGTTCTTCAGTTTTAAACGTCTAATGTAGGACCAAATGATGAGTCCAATACTACCAATGATTACTAGTGCTGCTGCCCATTGAAAGGCGTTTTTTTTGTACCAAGGCCTTTCTATAAAAAACGAAAAGCGTTTGGGGGCGCTTTGTTTCCAAGCGGCATTTCTAGATACCACTGTGAACTCATACGGTCCATAAGCCAAACCTGAAAAATTTTGAGTGCTTTCCTTAGTCCAAGGGCTCCATGTGGTTTCATTCAATTTGCTACGGTATTCAATATCATTGGGATGGTCAAGATCTACGGTTTTATAACTAAAGCTCACTTGGGTTTGGTCTGGCTTAAGGTTTAAAACTTTAGCGGAATTGGTCCAATCTTCTAAATTTATGCTATCTATGGATTTGTAGGCGACTTTTACATCATCAAAAAAAAGGTCGGGCGTTTGATAAATGGTTGTGTTTTCATGGGGCTGAAATTCGGTCAACCCATAGATAGCGCCAAACCACAGATGACCCTCTATGTCTTTGTCTACTGCATTGAGGCAAGTTTCCATGCCTAAAAATCCGTCATTTTTACCAAAATGATAAATCTCGGTAATTTTGTGGTCTGCGTCGAGTTCTATTTTATCAAGGCCTCTTTCAGTACCCGTCCAAAGGTAACCTTGATCATCAAAAACAAGTTGAAAGCAATTGTAAGACGTAAGGGGTTTAACGCCTTTAAGCTTTTTGAAATTTAGGGGCTTATCAAGTGCTGCCCACCAAATGCCTCTTCCAGCGGTGCCCAAGAATAGCGTGTTATTTTGAAAAAGCAGGGTGTTTATGGCAACATCCTGACCTAAAACGAGTCCTAAATGCTTTACATTTCCGTTGTGAATCACCCCCAAATGCCCGTTTCGTGTGGCGTACCACATTTGATCTTTATAGTGTACCATTTGTTTGATGTATAAGTCTTCAATGCCTTCCGCGGAAGCGAATTTTTTATAAACAGAAATAATTTCGGTATCCTGATCAAACCCGAATTTGACAATGCCACTAGAGTAGGTGGCTGCCCAAACGGTGTCTTTATCTGTTTCCAAGCTTCTAATCCAATCGTAGGGAAAGCCAGTTTCGGTATTAAAAACATGGTTTTTTATGGTTTTGAGAGGGATGTTGACTTGTTGCAACTCATCAATCGTATGTTGATCCCTTAAAACAGTGTCTCTTGTTTTGGTTTCTCTCAACCAAATTCCGCGACCCTCGCTACCCGCCCAAATGTTTCCGTTTTGGTCACTGGTCAAGGTTTTTATTTTTACTTCGGAAAACTGTTCCGGAGGTAAAACGGTATGAACGCCGAAACGATCAATTCGTGAAAGGCCTTTTTCTGAATTGGAGAGCCAAAGACCAGTATTGGTATTGTGCACTGCATAAATACGGTTGCCCATTAAACCGGTTGAGGTATCAAAATGTTTAAAATTATTGCGAAAATATTTGTAAAAACCACCGCCAGAGGTCGCAATCCACAGGTTGGCCTGTTGATCTTTCAACATGGTCCTTACATGATTTACTGCCAAGCCAGAAGAGGTGTTAATTGCAGAAATTTCTCTATAAGTCTCGGTATCAATAATTATGAGACCCTCATTATCGGTTGCCACCCAAAGTTCGTTGTTGTTTTGAATGCTCATGGCGTTGATGCGTAAAGGCTCTCGCATTAAAAGGGCTTCTTCAAAATGGTTGGGTTTAAATATAAAGGTCCCGTCATTAAAAGTGGCAGCAAACATAGTGTCATTATGAAACACAAGTGCCACAAAATTATTGGATTCTATACGCTTAACCTTCGCGTTTTTTTCTGAAAGATTTTCTACCGTGTACAAACCCGCTTTTGAAGCGATCCAATAGCGATGCCCATCGTAACGTATGGCGTTGATTTTGGACTGATCCAATGCTTTGGCTAAATGGATTTTTACGGGTTTTAAGTTTGATGGAATATAATACAAACCGCGCTCAGTAAAGGCATAAATCTTGTGTCCGAAGCGTTGGAGGTGATTCACCTGTGGCATTTCCGAAGTACTGAATTTGTTTTTTACAAGTACGGATAGTCCGCGTTTGGTACCCACAAAAATGCTGTCCTTTTTTGCCAAAAGGGCATGGATGAAATTGCTGTTTAAACCATTAGATTCATCAAAGACCTTAAATGTGCTGCCATCAAATCGCGCTAACCCGCCTCCTTGAGTACCCAGCCACAAATAACCTTTATCATCTTGCACCATGTCATACACTTGAGATTGTGGCAATCCATCTTCTAGGGTATAGGCGCGCAACTGCTCATTTTGAGCTTGGGCGCTAACCGAAAGCCCTATAGAAAACAGAATGAGAGCGTATGTGAAAAGAGGTTTCAATATTTACAAGAGGATTAGATTGCAACTTACAATTTTGAGAGGAATTTTAAAATACATCCTAAGATTGATTTTTTTAAAACTGGAAAAGCGCTGTGTTCATAAGGGACACAGCGCTCCAACCAAAAAAACAACTCAACAATTAATTTTGGGCTTCATAACCACAAGCGTAGGCATAGTTTGCATTTTCATATTCTGGTTGCAGAGCAGTCACTAAGCTAGAGGCCTGCTCGAATTTGCTATCTTTAAACAAGATGTATTTTGCGGTGCTGTCGTTTTGGCTTCCTGCATTAGAAGTGTTTCCAAGGCTAATGGCATCCATAAGGTCGCCCGTTTTTTTACTTTCAATCAAAGCTATTTTTGAATAGTGCAAGCTATCAGATTTGATAAAGATCTTATCGAGTTCAAGTCCATTTTTTACTGCGCGCATTTGGAAACGCTTATACCCTTTGTAATCTAATCCTGCTTCTCCAAAAACAAATTTTACTTCAGGATTTACTTGGCTTACCAAAGTTTTTTGAGAGATGAGTCCGCCCCAGATCCAACCTATTTGTGGTCCCATTTTAACTTTGTACCATCTGCTTTTTACCCCATTAATAATTTGAGCAGTTTCGCTTTTTGCCAAAAGTCTTACATTGGTGCCAATGTTAATGGTGGCAAGTTGTTCGCATTGCACAGAAGCACAATCTCTTAATGATACATTGTCGCCCAATAAATAGTGTGATGCTTTTTCGGCAGAATTTGTGTACACATCAAACTCAACTTCCTCTTGTGCGAAGCTCATGGAAGCCATAAATAAGATGGCGATGGCCAAGCAGCTTTTTAAGATTTTCTGAGGCGTGACTAAGGTTTCAATAGTTACGGTGGTGTCTTTTAAAGTCTTCATAATATTAAATTTTTTAAGGTTTGTATTATTATTTGACTCAAAGATAGAGGGGCTTTACCCTAAAATTTGGACCGCTTTAGTATCTGTAGACGATGCTCTAGTATTCGTTTATTTGTTCCGGATTCAAGTTTTAAATTGTATATGAGAAGAATACTCTCAAACGTCTAAATCCACAAGTTAGGCCAGACATAGTCCCGTCACATCACGTCAGAGTATTTTGGAGAAAATTATTGTTGAAGAGACAGCCCCTCAGCGAAGACTTATTAAGAGCAGCGAAACGAGGTTCCAGATTATGGTGTAAAATAGCAATGTTACATGCGATTTAGATGAAAAACCATAAATTTTCATTCATCGATTCCAATTTCAGTTTCAAAAACATGTTTCACTAATTCATTGCCATATTTACGCTCTAAACGTCTAATGGTAAAATGGGCACTGGCCATTTTTTGAAAATGATTAACAAAAATAAAATTTAAGGAGCCACCGCTTAGGGCGCCCATAACAGGAATGGCCTGCGCTAAGAATTTTTCGCTCATATATAAACTCAATCGAGACGCGATCTTAGCTACCAAATTGGTTAAAGTCTGCGACCCCAAAGTCCCTACAGATTTTACAACGGTATCCAAACCCACCTTAATGCCAGACGCTGAAATAGTTTTCAACGCAGCATCCAGTGCTATGCGGGTGCTGTAATAACTGGTTTCAGCACCATCATCATCCTTAGCGTCGCCCCCAAGCGCAAATACTTGTAAACAGGCCAATTGCCCTTCTAAGGAATAAATATCCTCGCCTTCACTGCGAGCAATATCCATAATGGTTCGCATTAAAAACTTGGTGGTCAAACTTAGTTCTGAAACAAATAAAGCAGTTCCAAAACCAGTGGTAGACCCAAAAAAACCGCTGAGAGCTCCGCTTCCTGTCACGATTGCCTTATAGGTCGCGTTAGAGGGTTTTTTAAAGGTCTTGTCTCTTTGAATCGTTAATAAATTGGCTTTAATGATTTGCATCAAGATTTTTTGTGTCGCGTTTTGCAACTTGTTCAAGGCTTTTTCAGGAATGTATTTTATCTTCGATTCTACAGCATTGCCCAAGGTGTTAACGCCACGCATGGCCCAACTCAAGTTGTGCATACTTGATTTAGCTTTTATTAGGGCGTCGAGATCTTCTTGATTGATGTTTTGGACTTGGGGTTTCAATACTAACGGATTTTATTTGAACGGGTTTTAGACAGGATCTAAATCTGCCACAATTATAAAAGTAGTAAAATTCCATAAATAGGACGCTTAGCATAAGCGAATGTTTAGCATAAAACTGTTAAGCTTTTCAAACTGTTTAAAAATTTAGTGATGCTGTTATGCGCCAACTCAAAAAGACGTATTTTGTTGCTACTTTTCCGGTTTAGACATATTGAATTGAAGACACCCACTAAATGAGAAAGAAAGCCCTATGAGTCCCGATGATATCCTAAAACTATTGCCCTACCAAGACCCGTTTTTATTTGTAGAAGGGCTCAATACCATCACTTCGGAAGGCGTAGAAGGATATTACACGTTTAAGAAGGACGCTTATTTTTATAAAGGGCATTTTAAAGACCAACCTGTTACCCCAGGTGTGATTTTGACAGAGTGTATGGCGCAAATTGGTCTCGTTTGTTTAGGAATTTTTTTACTGAAGGATAGTATTTCAGAAAAACAGTCCCCTAAAATAGCCTTGACCTCAAGCACAATGGATTTCTTTGTGCCCGTATTTCCTGGCGAGAAAGTGCGAGTGGTTTCTGAAAAAGATGTATTCCGATTTCAAAAATTGAAATGCCACGTGAAGATGTATAATGAGAAGGGTGACTTGGTGTGTCGTGGGCATATCTCGGGGATGATAAGCGCGCTTTAGAAAGAATTTGGAATAAATAGGCAAGACTTTGGGATTGCAAATGCAGTTCGGGCAACAGTTTTAGACGGTCACAAAAGAAATAAAAAACAATGAATACCAATAGAGTAGTTATTACGGGTCTGGGCGTTGTAGCACCTAATGCTGTGGGAGTAGATGCTTTTACTAAAGCCATAAAAGCGGGTACTTCGGGCATTACCTTTCATCAAAAACTCAAGGATTTAAATTTTTCCTGTTGTATTGGAGGGATACCAGAAATTTCCGAAGAAAAAAAATTAGAGTACCTCACGCCCCTGCAGTTGCGCGGTTTTAACTCCGCAGGCATTTTATACGGGTGCATGGCAGGTATGGACGCTTGGAAAGATGCGGGTTTCGAGATTGATGCCGAAAGTGAATTGGATACCGATACCGGATTAATTTTTGGCGCAGGAACTTCCGGCATTGAGAAATTTCGAGAAGCCATCCATAAAGTAGATGCCGGCGATGTTAAACGCATGGGCAGTACTGTGGTAGTACAAACCATGGCGAGTGGCATTAGTGCTTTTTTGGGTGGCATTTTAGGCTTGGGCAATCAAGTAACCACAAATTCATCGGCCTGTACCACGGGGACTGAAGCGATTTTAATGGGTTACGATCGCATTAAAAACGGGCAGGCCAAGCGCATGTTAGTGGGGAGTTGCAGTGACGATGGCCCTTACATTTGGGGTGGTTTTGATGCCATGCGGGTGATGACCTATAAACATAATGCTTCGCCCGAAACAGGCTCAAGACCAATGAGTGCGAGTGCCAGTGGTTTTGTACCTGGCTCGGGCGCTGGTGCGTTTGTATTAGAGTCTTTAAAAAGTGCCTTGGCGCGAGATGCGACAATTTATGCTGAAGTTTTGGGCGGAAATATAAACTCTGGAGGCCAAAGACAAGGTGGGACCTTAACTGCTCCAAATGCCAGTTCGGTGCAGCGCTGTATTATGGACGCGCTCAAAGATGCGGGCATTGCTGCAAATGATATTGATGCCATTAACGGGCATTTAACCGCAACCTCCAAAGACAGTCTTGAAATTGAAAACTGGACCCAAGCCTTAGGGCGCAAGGGGAGCGATTTTCCGTACATTAACTGTTTAAAATCCATGGTGGGCCACTGTTTGCCTGCTGCGGGAAGCATCGAGTGCGTGGCGACGGTGCTTCAGCTCAAGGAGCAGTTTCTATTTCCAAATATAAACTGTGAAGACATCCATCCCGAGATTTTAGAATTGATTTCCGAAGAAAAAATCGTGAAACACTACCTTAAAAAAGACTTGAAGATTATTGCAAAAGCAAGTTTCGGTTTTGGCGATGTCAACGGTTGTGTTATCTTTAAATCTTATACCAAATAGAACCTAGTATTAATAAAACGCTCCACAATATAAATGACAAAAGAAGAACTCATTTCTAAACTGAAAGCCATTGTAGAACCTTATGTTCAAGACGAAACAGCTTTTAAGTCCCTTTCTGAGGACACCGATTTTATTAGTGATTTGAAGATAAATTCCGCCAATTTGGTGGACGTCATTTTAGATGTTGAAGACGAATTTGACATCAGAATTGAAAACGACGACATGGAAAAAATGACCAATGTTAAAGCAGCAATGGGCATTGTGAAAGAGAAATTAGCTGAAAAATGATTGGGAATGACATTGTGGATTTGGCCCAAGCTGCGCTAGATTCCAATTGGCGTCGTGAGCGTTATCTGGATCGTTTATTTACCGCCGAAGAGCAAGCGCTCATCTTAAATGCCAGCAATCCGCACCAAACCGTTTGGAAGCTATGGAGCATTAAGGAAGCCAGTTATAAAGTATATGTGCAAGAAACCGGACACCGTTTTTTTAATCCGAAAAAGCTGCGTTGTGAAGTAATGTCTCCTACGGAAGGCCTTGTTACTATTTTCGACCGCGTCTACAACACTACTTCAGAAATAACCGAACATTTTATTCACAGTATTGCTTTTGCAGAAGCCGAGAATGATGGTTTAAAAGCGTCTTTTAAGCTGAAAGTTAAGGATGCTGTTTCTCAAAGCATGGCGGTGCGTATGGAATTAATCCGTACAATTTCCGAAACGCAATCCATTCCAAAAAATCATCTACAAGTCCAAACCAATGCCACCGGGATTCCGCAGTTGTATATTGAGGGGAAACCCTATGCCCAAAGCCTTTCCTTATCGCATCACGGGGCCTATGGCGCGTTTGCTATGTCTTAATCTCTAAAAAAATGGTTGTTCCAATGTCAATGGGTTCTGCGTTTTCAAAAAACAGCTGTTGCTTTTCGGTTTTGGCTTCGATTAAATAATAAGCTCCTTTAAAATACGAACGCACCACGCTCGCCTTTAGGGCTGAATTTTCGACCCGTTTAAGTTGGTGTGCATACACAATGGTATCGGCAATGGTATTGAATTCGCCAAAAAAGGCTGCGATTAAAGGCGTTTTAGGATTTTTGTATAAGTCTTGGGGCGCTGCATTGACCACGATTTTATGAGTGTTGAGCACCAGCATTCGGTCGGAAAACCCAAGTACATCTTCTCGATCATGCGTAGCAACGATGCAGGTGATGTTATTGTTTTTTAAATAGTTAAAAACACTTCGTCTTAAGCTCTGCTTCTGGAAATTATCGATATGAGAAAAGGGTTCATCCAACAGAATGATTTCGGGCTGTTTCGCCATAGCTCGGGCTAAAGCGACCCGCTGTTTTTGACCGCCACTCAAGGTTTTAACCTTCGTATGAGCAAATTCGCTCAACTCGACCACTTCCAATAATTCGCGAATGCGCTCTTTTTTCTCTTCAGGATAGAAATTGGAAAGAAACTTGCCTACATTTTCGGCAACCGTGGTAAAAGGCATTAAATCAAACTCTTGACTTACATATTTCATAAACTCGTAGCCCACCACGAGGTTGTGCTTGGGTCCTAAAATTTGCGTGTCTTTCCAAAAAATCTCGCCTTGATCCAGATCGTATTCCCCATGAAGTAATTTGAGGAGGGTGCTTTTTCCAGAACCACTTTCACCAATCACCGATACGTGTTCGCCTTGATTCACGTTGAAGTTGAGGTCTTCTAGCACCGAACCAGTGTCGTAAGCGAATGAAAGGGTGTTGACTTGCAGCATGTATACGGTTTTTTAAGCCCTACAAGGGTTTAAAGACCCTAGAGGATAGCCATGATAATAAAAATGTCTTAAAGGTGAATTTAAAGCGCACTTCTAAATTGCTCCAAAAAGCGCACATCATTTTCACTCAATAAGCGAATGTCACTAATTTGATGCAATAACAATGCAATACGGTCGATGCCCATCCCAAAAGCGAATCCTGAATATTCCTTAGAATCGATCCCACAGTTTTCGAGCACATTGGGGTCTACCATCCCGCAGCCCATAATCTCTAGCCAGCCCGTACCTTTGGTCATTTTATAATCGGTTTCGGTTTCTAGGCCCCAATACACATCAACTTCAGCACTTGGCTCGGTAAATGGAAAGTAGGACGGTCGCAACCGAATCTTGCTTTTTCCAAACATTTCGGTGGTGAAATATTGGAGCGTTTGCTTTAAATCGGCAAAACTCACGTTTTTATCAATATATAGCCCTTCCACTTGGTGGAAAAAACAATGTGAACGCGCTGAAATAGCCTCATTACGAAACACACGTCCCGGTGAAATGGTGCGAATTGGTGGTTTGTGACTTTCCATGTAGCGCACTTGTACTGAACTGGTGTGCGTGCGCAAGAGCACGTCTGGATTGGTTTGTATAAAGAAGGTATCCTGCATATCGCGCGCAGGGTGGTATTCGGGTAAGTTGAGCGCTGTAAAGTTGTGCCAATCGTCTTCAATCTCTGGCCCCTCACTCACATTAAATCCAATGCGCGAAAAAATATCGATGATTTGATTTTTTACGATAGAAATGGGATGACGCGCTCCAACCTCTATGGGTTCGCCCGGGCGAGAGAGATCGCCATACATGCCTTTTACCTCTTCTTTGCTTTCCAGCTCTTCCTTTAGGGCATTGACCTTGGCTTCTGCAGTGTTTTTAAGTTGGTTAACAATTTGACCAAACTCTTTTTTCTGCTCATTGGCAACATTCTTGAACTCAGCAAAATAATCGTTAAGCACTCCCTTTTTGCCTAAATATTTGATGCGGAAGGCTTCGACCTCCTCTTTGGATTGGGCTTGGAAGGCTTCGGCTTCTGCAATGAGCTGTTTGATCTTGTCTATCATGGTCTTAAAAAATAAGTGGCAAATTTAGGAATTTTATCGAGATTTGCGTTAGCGATGGAGGCATTTGTTGGAGCTCTTGGCGTTGCGCCCAAAGCAACGCCAAAGCGACTGCCGAGAGCGCGACCCTTGTGGTAACGCCCCAATAGAATTAATCGATAAACTTTGTTTCTAAAAAATAATTGACGATGGCATCTTTCATCAAAATGCTTTGCTCGCCAGCTTTTAAAGGGGGCAATTGCTCTTTTACCGCATAATGGGGCCAGCCCTCTTGGTCTACATAATCAAATTCGTAATAGCCATAAGGGGTGAGGAGTTTGCAGATGGCAATGTGCATTAGATCCAGTTTGTGGTCTTTTTTGAATTTGCGATCCAATTGCCCCAATTCTTGAACGCCGATCAAATAGATAATGGCATCAAGATCTAAGGGGTCGCCATCGGCAAATTTGGCGGATAGTTTTTTAACGATCAACTCCCAACGTTCTTTTAACTGTGTATCTCTAGACATATTTTGATTTCTGGTTTCTTAAGGATTTTGAGTTCAACAATCTGGATTTAATCTTAAATCACGATGCATGGAACTCGACTTCAAAAGTAAGAAACATTCGTTTCTATTTGGAGGCGCTTAATTAAAAATCCTAAAAATTACGTAGGTTTGCTAAAACCCATACTTAAAGTCTTATGGCTGTAATTGATATTGTTTTAGCGGTGCTCTTGCTTTTTGGTCTTATAAGAGGATTTATGAAAGGCTTATTTGTAGAAATGGCTTCTCTTATTGCTTTAGTGGCTGGCGTTTATGGCGCGATGCATTTTAGTGATTATGCAGCTCAATTTTTAGAGAGTAGGGTAGAATGGGATGAAAAATATGTTAATATTGCTGCCTTTGCCATTACTTTTATAATAATCGTCTTGGTGATTGCCCTTGCGGGAAAAGCCTTGACCAAATTAGCTGATTTTGCTGCTTTGGGTATTTTGAACAGACTGTTGGGCGCTCTATTTGGCCTATTAAAATTTGGTTTGATCTTAAGCGTGCTCTTGATCGTTTTTGATACCATGAATGCTTCAGCTCCTTTTGCAACTGAGGAAGATAAAGAGGATTCTGTACTTTATGAAAGGGTAAAGGGCATCGCGCCCATGCTTTTTCCTGATCTCTTAAAAAAAGGAAAGGAACAGCTTAAAAAAACGGATGAAGCCCCGCCAAAGGCTACAGTATAAAAAAAGGAGGCTCTCTAAAAAGCCTCCTTGTAGTGTGAAATTGAGTGAGAACAGTTGTTCTATTATTACGGGATCAATCCAAATGGTAGATTTCCATAATATCGGTGAGGTACTTATCAAAATCGATCTTAAGATCTATGAGCTTGCCTGTGTGCACATCAAAAACCCAACCGTGAACTTTTAGATCGCGATCTCTAGATGCTCTTTGAACTGCTGCCACTTTTATTAAATTTACGCATTGTTCCTTTACGTTGAGTTCTACCAAGCGTTCATATTTTTTTTCTTCGTCGCTAATGGCATTCAATTCAGAAGCATGGGTTCTATAAACATCACGAATGTTACGCAACCACCCGTTAAGAACTCCTAAATCTGCAGATTGCATTGCAGCTTTAACGCCACCGCAGCCATAATGCCCGCAAACTACAACATGATTCACTTTTAAATGGGTGACCGCATACTCCACTACCGACATGGTGTTGAGGTCAATGCCCGAAACCATATTGGCAATATTGCGATGTACAAAGACTTCCCCGGGACCTAGCCCCATTAAATCCTCTGCGGTAACTCGGCTATCTGAACAGCCAATATAAAGAAGCTCCGGACTTTGGCCTTGGCCTAATTTCTCAAAATAATCGGCATCACCCGCTAATTTATCCTTGATCCAGCTTTCGTTATTTTTAAATATGGTTTCTAAGTTCATGATCTATTTTTTAATATTTATCTTTTACATTAGCTCTTATCCAGTCTAAGCAGCTTTTAAAAGTAGGAAACAAATGTTCTTTTGGAATCAAATCGGGAATAATGCCGATACGCTCCATCAAGTATCTGGGCTGTTTTAATAGGCCTACAAATAACACGTTGATATTCTGTTTTCTCAGGTCGATCAAAACATCTTCCATGGCATAGAGCCCCGATTGGTCGATATATTGCATTCGTCCTAATCGAATCACGACTGTTTTGGCGGTACTTGGAATTTGTGTTGCCAATTGTTGGAACTCACTTGTAGATCCAAAAAATAAGGGCCCTTTTATATGCTTGATAAAAACTTCCTCCTTTAGGTGTTGCGGAAAGTTGGCCTCATCGCCCCATGCTTTTTCTGCCTTGAGCGGTTTCACGTCAGAACGCAAACCAGTTAAATCTCCTATTTTTTTCATAAACATTAGTGATGCAATGATGAGTCCAATCCCAACAGCGTACACTAAGTTCCAAAGGCTTGAAAGCACTAATACGACTAACATGATTAAGACTTCTGAGCTTATTTTTAAAGGGCCAACTTTGATATCTCTAGGCAAACTAGGGATTGCTTTGAGCCCTTTATAATCCATAACACCAATTCCTACTGTAATTAAAATACCAGCCAACACAGCAGCGGGAATCATAGAGGCGATTGGGCCTAACGCTAATAGGATGACCAATAACATGACTCCAGCAATCATTCCTGAGAGTTTTGTTTTTCCGCCAGAATTGATATTAACTACTGTTCTAATAGTTGCTCCTGCTCCAGGAAGACCTCCAAAGAGCGCTCCAATAGAGTTACCAATTCCTTGACCGATTAATTCTTTATTAGGTTTGTGCTTTGTTTTGGTCATATTATCTGCCACAACGCTAGTCAATAACGAATCTATGGCACCCAAAAGAGATAAGGTAAGCGCAGTAAAAATGTAGGGTGCGATGTTGCTTAAGCTAAAACCGGTAATTATTTCCAAATTAGGAAGGGGTAACCCTGAAGGAATTTCTTCAATGGGTCTATAGTCTAAACCAAAGCCGATTGCAGCACCCGAAACCACCAATAAAGCAACCAATGTGCTGGGAACTGCGGTGGTAATGCGTTTGAACCCGTAAATAATGAAAATAGTTGAGAGGGCTAAGATAAGCTCTAGCCAACTAATGTTTTTTAGGGCTTGAGGCAATACCTTGAAGGCGCCTAACACACCAGAAGCTTCGTTGGCTGCTAGTGTTTTTGATTCCTTTTGAATATCTTCTGCAGTGATACCTTCCGCTCTTGTAACCGTTTCTTTAAAATCTTCAAGCACAAGAATGCCTTCGCCTGCTTCATCCTTCAAGATATTTTCTAGGATAATTTCTTCAGCTTGCGGTTTAAAGGTTTCAACAAAAGCCACATCTTCTTTAGGATAATAGCCAATGGCCGGAAGAATTTGCGTGACTAAAATAATAACGCCAATAGCGGTCATAAACCCAGACACTACGGGATAAGGTATGTATTTGATATACTTGCCAAAGCCTAAAAAACCCAATCCAATTTGAAATAATCCCGCCAATAAAAATACGGTTAATATTGCTGGTAAGGCTTTGCTAACATCGCCATCATTAGCTGCGATAATGCCTGCAATCACTACCATACTTACTGCAGTCATAGGTGCTGTAGGCCCAGAGATTTGGGTACTCGTTCCTCCAAAAAGTGCAGCGAAGAAACTCAAAAAGATCGCGCCATACAAACCTGCACTTGGGCCCAATCCTGAAGACACCCCAAAGGCTAATGCCAATGGCAATGCGACAATGCCTGCAGTTATACCTCCAAATGCATCTCCTTTAATATTAGAAAATAGTTTTTTCATGTAATTTTACTTATGCTTAAATTTGATTTAACTCTGAGGTTTAAAAATTAATGAAGGTCATCATATTGAGTTGATCTCTACTTGTGGTTTCAAAAAACTGGTTCATATAGCCAATCTCAATCCTAATGTTTTTATGGATGTGATATCCCAAACCGCCATACAGTCGGTTTCTGTCGAAGATAGAACTTTTAGTATTCAAGAACACTTCATTATACGCAGAAAGGTAGTATTTATTCGTTTCTTTTTTACTTAGCGGTATAGTTAATCCTAAAAAATATCGAAATCTTAATTTAAAATCTTCTGAGACAAAACGCTGTTCAAATCGATAGCGGTGCTGTAACGACACCCAGTTAAAATGTTGCTTACTTATAAATTGTTGATAGATTCTATGTTCATTGACTTGTGTTTTTTCCTTAGAACCTTCACTATAATTTTCAGATAAGATAAAACCGTATCCCACTAAAACATTGGTGGTTTCTGAAAGATTATACCCCAGGCCTGTTCGCAATAGCAACTGTTCTAAATCACCAATGGCATTGTAATTTCGGTATTGGACCTCGTGATGCAAATTCCATTTGGAATTGAATTGCTTGTTTCCAAAATAGTTGATCCAATTCCCCAAATTACTGTCTTGGGCAACGCTATAATTGGATACTGCGCATAAAAAGGCTAGCACTAATAAGTTGGTGTTCTTTTTCATTTTCCGCATTCCATTAAGGTTTTACTCTAAAAATGTTACAGCACCCGTATTGATATCGTACATGCCTCCAACAATCTGAACTTCGTTGTTGTCTTCCATTTCTTTTAGGACGGGGCTTTTTTCTCTAATTTTCTCAATGGAAAGTAAGACGTTTTTTTCTGCGACAAGATCCACAAAATCTAAGTTCTGGGAGTTCCGCAGGCTTGCCTCTTTAGGCTCACTAATAGAATTGACTGCAGGTTTTATTTTTGCCAACATCCCTGTTAAATTACCCAGTTTAGCATCGTCACAGGCTCCTTTTATGGCGCCACAACTGGTATGGCCCAAAACGACAATCAATTTAGTGCCCGCTAGCTTACAGCCAAACTCCATACTGCCTAAAATGTCTTCATTTATAAAATTACCAGCAATACGAACGCTAAAAATGTCTCCTAAACCTTGATCAAAGACCAATTCGGATGAGACTCTTGAGTCGATGCAGCTCAATATGGTTGCAAACGGAAACTGTCCGTCACTGGTGTCGTTAACTTGTTCCAGCAAATTTCTATTTGCTTTTAAGTTATCTTGAAAACGTTGGTTCCCTTCTTTTAAATAGCGTAATGATTTTTGAGGGGTCATTGTGGCCTGTGTTTCTTTTGTATGTGCTTTCATAAATATCTATGGTATTATTATTATTATTATTATAATTATTGGTTTAAAACGGTGTTAGGCTAGTTTCCCATTGCCTAACAATAATGAGACATTCAGGGAATCTATTATGTTTTGGATGTCTGATGCTATCAACTTTGCATTGGAACCGGTTGTATGATCCATTCGATCTATAAATAATAAGTTTACCTTACTGATGGAAAGGTATTTTGAAAGATTATTTATGGCACCAGTGCCTTGTTCAAAGGTGTATTCTACCCTGTTATTAAGAATAGGAGCTTTAGAATCCTGTATTTCTCTAGAGTCTTGAATGATCTTAAACGATTTCAAGGGTTTATGAGAATGGCTCATCAGTTGATCTGCAAAATCGATATTGAGCTTTTGTGCCACACTATTAAATACACCTAATGAGAGTTCTAAATTTGGCTCTAAGGGATTCTTATTTGCAGCAATCATTACCGTCCCTTGGTAATTTTTTAAAACAAATTGGGTGACGCTGTTCCCAATAAACCTCATCAGTTTTGGTTTTCTTTTTCCCAACACGATAATATCAGGATGGCTCTGTTTTATATGTTTATCAATTTCGTCTTTCACATTTCCAAAAGAAAATTTGTAATGAATCTGAACTCCATAAAATTTGGATGCATCATCGACTAATTTCTTCATTTTCTTTTCTGTAGCCACATGCTTATCATTTATATCTCTATAAGCTGATAATTGATTGTCTCTTTCAACTATTTCTGTAGGTTTGGTAACATGAAATAATTCAATATCTGCAGCAATCATTTTAGCTAAACTTATGGTGCTTTTTAAAGTCATAGCAGTAGCATCTTTTAAATCAGAAAGCATGACTATTTTATATTTTTTGTCTTTCATACCTTTTAACTTAAACTAATGTTTGACTTCGGTCTTAACTTAAAGAACTCTATAAAGCTTGGTGGGTTTTCAACAATGCCTCTTTTTGAGATTAATTTGATATCGATCTGTCTTTCTTTGGCTTTGAATGCAAAGTCTTCTAAAATTTCGATGATGTCGTTATCCAAATATCGAGTTTTAGTTACATCAAACTCCAAATATGTATCTCTTGGTAAGCTGTCTAACTCCTTTAAGATGGCACCTTTGTTGAAAAATGTGACCTCTTCGGCAAGTGTCATTTTTATTCTGTGTTTCCCATTGCTTTGGTCTTCAATGTGAAGAAAGTGAGAGTTTTGATAACTTTTAATCAAAATAATTACAATACCAACACCAAGGCCTGTACCAATGCCTACCAATAAATCAGTAAATACAATCCCAACTACGGTCACTACAAAAGGCACCCACTGTTTCCAGCCCAATTTGAACATTTTAACAAATAAGGCTGGTTTGGCTAATTTATAACCTACAACTAAAAGGATTGCTGCTAAAACCGATAAGGGAATCATATTGAGCAAACGAGGTATTAGGATTACTGAAATTAATAGTAGAAAGCCATGTAAGATCGTTGAGAGCTTTGACTTTCCTCCAGATTGGATGTTGGCCGAACTTCGCACAATAACTTGTGTAATGGGCAAACCACCAATGAGTCCCGATAGAATATTACCTGTGCCTTGTGCTAATAGTTCTCTATTGGTTGGGGTAACATTTTTATCTGGATCGATCCTATCGGAAGCTTCTACACATAAAAGTGTTTCTAAACTTGCTACTAATGCAATGGTGAAAGCAATAATCCAAACTTCCGGGTTGGTAATTACTGAAAAATTTGGAAAACTAAACTGTCCAATAAATGAGGATATGTCGTTAGGAATTGGAACATTTACCATGTGCTTTCCTCCAAGAGCTAGTGTTTCGTTGCTTTGTGTGAAATTGTAAAAGAGAATTCCCAAGACAACAACAACGAAAGGTCCTTGAATGACTTCAAATATTTTTGACTTTTTACTTAAAATTTTGTCCCAAAGTATCAGCAATACCAAACTAACAATTCCTATTAAAGCTGCACCCGGAGTGATATTATTTATGATTTCAAATAATTCTGAAAAGGTATTTCCTCCATCGATCTCAAAAAATTCTAAATCCCAAGCAGACTCTTCATCATAGCCAAAAAAGTTAGGAATCTGTTTTAATATAATAATGAGTCCAATTCCTGTTAGCATTCCTTTTATAACAGATGACGGAAAATAATAACCAATAATTCCAGCTTTTAAAATCCCGAAAACTAATTGAATTATACCTCCCAGAACCACCGCAACGAGAAAGTTTTCATAACCTCCTAAAGTACCAATTGCTGTAAGTACAATAGCTGCAAGTCCTGCTGCTGGGCCACTAACGCCCAATTTAGAGCCACTTAAGGCTCCTACAACGACTCCTCCAATAATACCTGCAATTAATCCTGAAAATAAAGGCGCTCCACTGGCCAATGCAATACCTAAACATAAGGGTAATGCGACAAAAAAAACCACAACACTAGCTGGTATGTCGCTCTTAATCGATTTAAACATATAATAAATTCATTTATGCCAAAGAATTGAATCAATGGCTATTTATAATAATTTTGGCGGACATATATAGTACGTCCTATTTACCTTAATAATTATTAAATGAATTCAGGAGGGGGGGAAACTAAATTGAGATGGGGTTTGGAATAATTTTTAAAAGTATACACCGTTTGGTTGATACTTTTTAATGCGTAAAACGCTTCTAATTCTTTTGAAGAAACAGAGATGAGCAATTTAACTTCTTTAACTTTTTCACAGTCTGTTTTTTCTTCTTCACTAATAGTGTAAAAATAGGAAATATCTGTAGAATCATCTATGGCCATAATTATCACTGGCGCCAGAATAAACGTCAAAAAGATAATCGAAAAGAAAAGGACGATAGTTGATTTAGTCATAAGAGTTGCAAAGATAACTTTTGAAGTTTGATATTTTGTTAAAGAATCTCTAAAAATTCTTGACCAACTTGATATCGTCATTCATGACCCATCCCATTTTACCATCAGAGAGCTTGATTTTTTTCCAGTTATTAACGCTGTCAAGCACTAAAACTTTAGTGCCCTCGTGCAATTTAAATGCTTCAGTACTGCGCAAGTTGGGTTCACTTTTAATTTGGGATTCCTTAGCGAAAACAATGGCCGGTTGATGGTTGGTGACGAGATCGTAGCCATGATACGCCAAGCCTAAGCTCGCAAACATTAAGAGTAACACCATCACGCTAAACACAAAGGCAAAGCGCTTCTTCCCTGTAGATTGGATAAAAAAGTAACTGATAAATAGAATGACAAATAAGATAATCAGGCCTACCGAAATCTTGGCCCAAACTTCATAATAAAATGTCTTGGTCCATGCGTTTAATAGTTTTGTAAAACCCACTTCTGGTACGGTATCAATATCGTCCAAGGTCATGTTCTTGGCAAAAGCCATGTTATTTTGAATGTCTGGATCGTTGGGTTTTAAGAGCTGCGCCTTTTCGTAATAATAGATGCTTGGGGCGATATGGTTGAGTTTGTAATGGGCATTTGCCATGTTGAAGTATAGTGCTGCAGATTGCTCACCAGCACCCAAAATAGCCTTATACTTCTCCAACGCCTCGGTATAATTGGCATCGTTATACAATTGGTTGGCAGCCTTGAAACGCTCTTCATTTTGAGAAAAGCTAAGGGTGCTTATTAAAAGGATAAGGACAAAGAAAAACGTTTTCATAATTATTTAATTTCTTTATCTATTATTGAAATGGTTCGTGCAGCCTTCTCATAATCCTGTTGCATTTCTACATTGGTAATTGGGGTGTATCGGGCCAATTCACAATGTTGTAAAATACTAATGAATTCGCTTACAGTGGCCTCATCAACCTCGCCTTTTAGGAGCAGATCCTTTATTTTTTCTTTGCTCAAATCACTGGTTTCCAAATGGATTTTAGCCTTCAAATAATTGTGCAAGGCGCGCTCTAGAGCAATATAAAAGGCTTCTTTTTGGCCTAAAGCTTTTTTGGCCTCGCTTAAATAGCGTTTGGCAAGCTTATCTGCTTTTCTAATTTTGTTTCCGAAGACATCTGCATCCCGTTCTTCTTTTTTCTGTCGATACACCAAGGCCAATGGGATCGCCAATAACGGAAGCAGCATCGAGCTCCAGAAGACTTTCGATTTAAAAAAATCGGGCTGATGGATAGGTTTTAAATTGGCATCGGTTTTAATAAAGGCAAATTGATCATTATTAAGCAGCACTTTTTGTTTTCCGTTTCCTGAAGCCACCATATTGTTATCGCTGGCAGTAGAATTGATAGGGCCTTCAATAACATCTATCACAATCTCGCCCGAGGAGATACGCTTATACGTTTCGGTCTTTAAATCGAAATAGGAAAAGGAAATGCTCGGGATAGGGTACTTGCCTTTATATTGGGGCACAACGGTGTAATTATCTGAAATAGAGCCAGACATTCCGCCCAAATCAGTGTTAACGTTCTCGCTGTATTCTGGTTCATAGACTTCTAGTGAACTGGGCAGATTCAATTTAGGAAGCTGAAATAATTTAAGATTGCCATTGCCAGTAACCTCCACTTTGGCGTCCAAGGATTCGGAAGCATTCAGTTCCGACTTTGAAGTGATCACATTAAATTTGAAATCGCCAACCGCTCCTGTAAAATCTGCTGGTTTGCCTTCTTCTGGTAAGGGTTTCACATTAATGGTTCTGCTTCCTGCGGAGATAGTTCTCACTACTTGCGCCATATGTCTTCCGCCGAAAAAATCACGACGATTGGTAGGCACTTGAACGGTAAGGTCCAAGGTTAGGGGCTCTATTTCCAGTTTGCCCGTTTTTTGTGGATAGAGTACGGTTTTTCTCAACACCACGTAGCGGTATGCCTCACCTTTGTACGTACCATTTTGAATTTGTAGGCCTTGCATGTCTATTTTCTGGCTCCAGAAATCATTGTATTTTGGGCTATTCGTTTCACGCCAGTCCGTTACTCCTACATTTTGAGACACATACAATTTATATACAACGGTGATGGCTTCGTTTAGAAAGGGATTTGATTTGGAAACCTCTGCCACCAAATGCAAATTTTCTTCGGCTTTGGCTTCGGAATTATTGGGATCATTAGGGCGTTTTACGGGAGAAGTGACAAGCACACTTACTGCATTGGTTGTAAAGGTTTCGCCATCAATTTCTATTGAAGCGACTCCAATTTTGAGCGTGCCTTGCTTTTTGGGGGCTAAGAAATAACTGTAGGTTTTGGCATAGGATCTCACCCCATTAAGCCACGAATTACTTACGGAAGTGTTGGGGCCACCAACGATAGTGAAATTCGAAAAATCTGGGGGACTAAAATTGTCGCCATCCTTGTTCATTTCAAAATCCACGCGCAAGCGCTCATTTGCACCCAATTTGGTCTTGCTCACTTTTGCCTCAAATTTGGTTTGGGCAAAAATCATGCTCGAAAAAAGCATGAGCACTATTAGCGATATGTGTTTAAAACTCTTCATTTTTTCTTTTTCATTGCAGCCATCACTTTAAACAGTAAGGATTAAAACTTAAGATTACCAGTCTTTTTCAGTTTTAACTTTGGTGCCTTTTTGCTTTTCAGCATTCATTTTTTCTTGAACTTTTTGTTCTTGGTTGTTCATGGCTTCCAAGATGTTCTTTATTTGTTGTGGCGATAACTGCCCGGGTTGTTGCTTAGGCTGACCTTGATTTTCCTTTTCGTCTTTTTTATCGTTTTTGCTTTGGTCTTCTTTCTCATCCTTGGGCTTCCCGTCTTCATCTTTTTTATCGTCACCTTCCTTTTTATCTTGGTCGCCTTTATCTTTCTGGTCTTCTTTCTTGTCGTCGCCTTGATCGTCTTTCTTGTCTTCCTTATCTTTTTGGTCGTCTTTGTTTTCGTCTTTTTTATCCTTGTCCTTATCTTTGTTTTGCTCCTGTTGTTGAGCAGCACATTCTTTGGCTAAAGCATAATTGTAACGGGTCTCATCATCGCTGGGGTCATTTCGAAGTGCATTTTTATAAGCTTCAATAGCTTCCTTACACTTTTTATCCTTCATTAAAATATTACCTATATTATGAAATGCCTTATGTTTTTCAGCTTTGGTCGTTCCATTTTTAGCAGCTTGTGTTAAGCGGAATAAGGCTTCTGCATAATTGCCTTTTTCGTAATACGAATTACCAAGATTATAGGTGCCTGCTACATTTGTTGGTTGTTCTGAAATGGCTTTGCGGTATTTCTTTTCCGCAGAAACAAAATTATCGACATCAATGAGCTCATTACCCTCAAACACATAATCGTTCGCTTTTTTAAGGGACAATTGCGCTTGTTTTTCGTCCTCTTTTTCTTGAGAAAAAAGACTTAGCGAGAGCATAAAACAAAATAATATAATAAAAAATTTCATGATGGTTAGGTTTCTATGATGCCTGTTTTTAAAGCGGATACCAAGTTATAAAACATCTGGACTTCTTATAGTTAAAGATTTTATAAAAAATAGTTGGCCTATTTTCTAGATTGAGGGTTTTTAGAAATCTTCATTAAAAAGATTTAAACGCTTTAACCAAGCGGTTTTTCGTTCTAAAAAGAAAATATCCAAAAACAGGAAAAACAAGCCCAAGCCCAAAAACCATTGAAACTGTGATTTGAAATCGGCAAACTGCTTGGCTTCAAATTCGGTTTTGTCCATTTTATTGAGAATGTCCTTGATGTTGTTGATCACGTCTGACGTGTTGTTTCCATTTAGATACACGCCATTGGCTTCATTGGCAATGCGTTTAAGGTTGTCTTCATCTAATTTGGTGATCACGGTTTCGCTAGCATTGTCTTTTTTATAATTGAGCAAAACACCGTTGCGTTTAATGGGAATAGGACCGCCTTTGGCTTTCCCCACCCCAATGGTGAAAATTCGAATGCCTTCCTTATTGGCTTCTTTGGCGGTATTACTGGCATCGGCAGTATGATCTTCTCCATCGGATAGAATGATAAGCACCCGATTGGTTTTTTGTTCGTCGTCAAAATAGGTCTTTGCCAAATTAATGGCTGCATCTATCGCGGTACCTTGAGAAGAAAGCATATCGGTGTTCATGTTCTGAAGAAACATTTTCGCAGAGCTATAATCTGTGGTAATGGGCAACTGCGGGAAGGCACTGCCTGCATAGGCAATAATCCCCACCCGGTCACTTGACAGGTTATTGATAATTTGGGTGACTAACTGTTTTGACTTTTCAAGTCGGTTGGGCGCAATATCTTCGGCCAACATACTTTTTGAAACATCTACTGCAAAAACAATGTCAACGCCTTCACGTTTCACGGTTTCCAATTTGGTGCCCACTTTGGGGTTCACTAAAGCCAAGGTTAAACACCCGAAAGCCAAACTGAGTAAAATTACCTTCAGAATTGATTTGAAAAGCGATTGGTTTGGGCTCAATCGTTTCAATAGTTCTTTATTGGCGAATCGTTTTTGTGCTCGGTATTTCCAAAATTGAAGCATGGCAAAGAGCAACACTACCACCGGAATGATGAGCAGCGTCCAAAACCAAATTTTTTCTTCTAATTGAAATTGAAACATATATTTTTAATCTTCGGTTATCGGTTATCTGACTAACTATTTGAAATTTAATTTTTCTCTATTCTCTATTCTCTATTCTCTAGTTCTACACAAAACTCTTAAACAACGTGAAGCGAAACAGGACTTCCAATAAGAGCAAGCCAAGCGCAATGAGCACTAGGGGACGGAACATTTCATCGTAGGTTGTAAATTTGAGCTCATCAACTTCGGTCTTTTCCAACTTATTAATTTCAGAATAGATCTCTTTTAATTTTTTGTTATCGGTGGCTCTAAAGTATTTGCCATCGGTTACCTCGGCAATTGATTTTAGTAAAGTTTCGTCAATTTCGACCTGCATTCTTCGGTATTGGAAATTTCCGTTTTGCATAATCATATAAGGTGAAAGCGCCATCCCGTTGGTGCCTAAACCAATTGTGTAGACCTTGATGCCATATTCCACAGCAAGCTCGCTGGCAATTTTTGGGTCTATAAATCCGGAGTTGTTAACACCATCCGTCAATAGAATGATCACCTTGCTCTTTGCCTTACTGTCTTTTAAACGGTTTACAGAGGTGGCCAAGCCCATGCCAATGGCAGTACCGCCTTCAATAACTTCATTGTATTTGATATCTCTAAGTGAGCGCAAAACAATGGCTTTATCACTCGTGATTGGCGTTTTGGTGTAGCTCTCGCCCGCATATTCCACTAGTCCGATTCGGTCATTTGGGCGCCCTTTAATAAATTCCGAAGCCACATTTTTTAAAGCTTCCAAACGGTTGGGGAGTAAATCTTTGGCCAGCATACTTGCGGACACATCTATGGCCATCACAATGTCAATTCCCTTGGTGGTCTTGATTTTTGAAGATTCGTTTGAGGTTCTTGGTCTTGCCAAGGCTACAATTAAAAATGCAAGTGCCAACAGGCGCAGAATAAAAATCAGTGGTCTTAATTGCACTAAGATGGAGCTGTTGGCCTTAAAGCCTTTAATGCTCGACATCTTTAGCTCGGCAGTTTGTTTTTTTTGTTTAAGCGCGTACCATAAAATGGCTATTGGCAGCAGTAAGAACAGCCAAAAGAATTCCTTATTTACAAATTCAACCCCTTCCCACATTAGTCTTGTTCTTTTTTAAGTTCTACGGAATTGATGACGCGTTCCATAATAGCATTGGCATATTCATTTTCATTATTCCAAACCAACGCAATTTTATGAAGCACCGAATTATCGTCGGAAGTGAAAATCAAAATCACATAACTTCCTGTTCTCAATTCGTCTTGATCTTCACTAGGAAATTGACCGGTACCAAACACCTTTAGACCTTCCGCAGCATTTGGTGTGGTAAATTTTTCGCGTTTAACAATAAGATTTTTAGCCCCATTGTTTTCAAACATTTTAATGGTTTGCTCCACTTCAGAATTTACGTCAATTTTTTCACCTTCTTTAAGTTGATAGCTTGTGGTCCCTACGCCAATATCAAAAGTACTATCGATACTTCCGTAAGAAAATGCGGTTCGGCGCACGCCCTGTGTACTATCAATGGCCTGCATTTCAACGCGTTCTAAAACAACGGGCGTTGAGATGGTTACAGGCGGGAGTCCGTATTCACTATTAACCCAAGTGCCTTCCAATAATTCTTTCGTGTCCTCTCCAGTGATGGTATCGACAACGTATTTAAAACCATACTTAAGACCAAAACCAATAAAGGTAGCCGCTAGAATAAGTAGACTGGCAGCAATGGTGAGCCCTATTTTTTTCCGTTTTTTCTTGCGTGCCTGTTCTTCTACATATTGTTGATCCAACATTCGCTCTTCTTCGGTAGGTTGCGGTAGGGCTTCCTTAACTTGATCTATTTCAAGGTCAATTGTATTTCTATCCAGCTTAGCGAGTTCCACATCGGGGGCAGATTTTGCAAACTTCACTAAATCGGCGCGTTTCAAAATAGTTTCGATATTGCGAATATCGTCTTTGCTCAATTCAATTTTATTGGCATCCTTGAGTAATTTCAATCTATTTACGAGCTCATCTGTAGTGCTTTCCAAAGCGCGATCGTAAACTTTTTCGTCCAGATATTTACGAATGATAAAAGTTAATTCTGAATAATAGCCCTTCAACTCTGAGCGTTGCAAAAAATCGGACGCATCGAGGGTCTTTAATGCTAACTTGGCACGATCGTAAGGCGGAAGCAGCGCAATTTCCTCGGCTTCGGTTAAGGGTTTTTTTCTCCAAATGAGCCAATAGATGATGAAGGCGATTACCGCAAAGGCCAAAATAGAGAGCAGCACATACCACCATAAATAACTAGTGGCTTTCTCCACCTTGATCATGGGTTTAATGTCGTAAAGCTTCTGTTTGGTCGTGTCTACGGTAACGGGATTGACCCGCACCTTGATGGAATCGGTATAAAAGGTTTTATCGCCAATAATTATTTTTTGTCGGGGTATGGTATAGGCGCCCGAATCAAATTGCGTTAACCCATAATTTTTGATAAGTTGGTATTTGGCATTGGTCTTTGTGGTATCGGTTTTGTATGCCTCAATCATTTCCAGAGGGGTAAATGATTGCCCGTCTGGAAAGACCACTAGAGTCGTAGTATCTGCTTCCACCTGGATTTTATAGGTAATTTGCTCGCCAATTTTAATGTTTGTGCTGTCTATGGACGATGAGACTTGGGCAAATGAGCAAAAAGAGCATAAAGAGAAGACTATAGAACAGAGGGCAATCGATTTAAAACCGGAGCTTCTGTGCCATAAATTCAAACATCTAAAAACGTACTTCATAAATCGTAATTCTTTTTAACCTCTACGTTTAAAATAACCCAGTAATTTTTTAACATAACTTTCATCTACACGACAATCGATACTACCTGCACCAGATTTGTTAAATGACTCCTTAAAATAAGCTACTTTATCTTGATAATAAGTGCTGTAATTCGTTCTCACTTTTTTTGAACCCGTATTCACCAGCACCAATTCTCCCGTTTCTTCATCTTGCATTTGCACCATTCCTATATTCGGAATGCTTTCCTCGTGCCTATCGTATACGCGAATGCCCGTAATATCATGGCGCCCAGCAGCGATTTTAAGTGTGTGCCTGTAATCTTCAGCTATAAAATCTGAGAGTACAAAAACGATGGCCTTTTTTTTCATCACATTAGACAAAAACTTGAGTGCCATGGCCACATCGGTCTTTTTGCTTTTGGGATTAAATTCTATTAGTTCTCGAATGATTCGGAGTACGTGCGAACGTCCTTTTTTGGGCGGGATGTAAAGTTCTATTTGGTCTGAGAAAAGAATCAGACCGATCTTATCGTTATTTTGTGTGGCAGAAAAAGCCAAGGTCGCAGCGATTTCGGTCACAATTTCATCCTTAAACTGTGCGTCGGTGCCAAATAATTCGGAACCCGAAATATCGACCACCAACATCATGGTTAATTCACGTTCTTCCTCAAACACTTTAATATAGGGCTCGTTGTAACGTGCGGTCACATTCCAATCGATGTTTCTTACGTCATCGCCAAATTGATACTGGCGCACTTCAGAAAAGGTCATACCGCGCCCCTTAAAGGTCGAGTGGTATTCACCTCCAAAAATATGATCGGACAAGCGACGTGTCTTGATCTCTATTTTTCTTACTTTTTTTAGTAACTCTTTCGTGTCCATTTTCCCATCCTAAAGCCTTCCCCAATGGGGATATTTTTATTTTTTCTGAATTGTGCTTATGATCCTCTAGATGTTGAGGAAGATTTTATAATTTTAATTTGAAACTTTTCCGTAGCCTTTTATTTTTTTGAAGCCAGTTCCTCCCAGCAGACGCCTGCCTACTGTAACTTAAAATTACCTTTGTTCTTTAAGGCACTTCAATCTCATTAATGATTTTGCTTATAATGTCTTCGGAAGTGACATTTTCCGCCTCAGCTTCATAAGTAATCCCAATTCTATGACGCAACACATCATAAACTACAGCGCGAACGTCTTCAGGAATTACATAGCCTCTTCGTTTAATAAAGGCATAACATTTAGCAGCAGTGGCCAAATTGATACTACCACGAGGAGAAGCGCCAAAGGAAATGAGTGGTTTAAGGTTGCCTAGTTTGTATTGATCTGGGTAGCGTGTCGCAAAAATAATATCAAGAATGTATTTTTCAATTTTTTCGTCCATATATACTTCACGAACGACTTCTTGCGCTCTCAAAATTTGAGCAACCGACACCACTGGGTTTACTTTTTCCCAGTTGCCCTTGAGGTTGGCTCGCATGATCAATTGCTCTTCTGCCTGTTTGGGATAATCGATTACTGTTTTTAGCATAAAACGGTCAACTTGGGCTTCGGGCAACGGATACGTGCCTTCCTGCTCCACTGGATTCTGAGTGGCCATGACTAAAAAGGGCTTGTCCAATATAAAGGTTTCATCCCCAATAGTGACTTGTTTTTCTTGCATGGCCTCTAAAAGTGCCGATTGTACTTTTGCAGGTGCCCGGTTAATCTCATCGGCCAAAACGAAATTTGCAAAGATGGGTCCTTTTTTGATCGAGAAATCGTTGAGCTTCATATTGTAGATCATAGTCCCTACCACATCGGCGGGCAATAGATCTGGTGTAAACTGAATTCTACTAAAGCTGCCAGCTACCGCTTGTGAGAGTGTGTTAATAGCCAAAGTTTTTGCAAGCCCTGGGACACCTTCCAATAAAATATGACCGCGTCCTAAAAGACCAATGAGCAAACGCTCTACCATGTGTCTTTGGCCAACAATGACTTTGTTCATCTCCATCATCAACAAATCAACAAAAGCACTTTCTTGTTCTATTTTTTGGTTGATTGCATTGATATCAACTGTACCACTTTCTTCCATTACAATTTAGTTTTCATTTCTGTGGGCAATGGCGCTTTCAAAATCGGGTTTAAGGATCGCATTGCCACACATAAAGTTGTTAGATTAAAACGCCCAAAACAGGTGTCTCATTTTTAGGTGTTGCAAATTGTTGAAATTTTTAATGTTTTGCTGTTAATAATTGGTTAAAAATCAAAGAGCAATGCCATTATAGCATTGCTCTCGTTAATTTTTTAACTTCGGAAGAAATTAGTGTTAATTATTCATCAAAAAATGGTCTATAATTTGGTGTGCCTCATCAAGGTATTCATTTGAGGCACGAAGTTGATATGGTCATCAGTATCCATAATTATGGAATTATCACTTTCAAATTCTAAAGTAAACTCATAGTTTTTGTTGGACTCTAAGTTTTTAGAAACCACATTTGAAGAAGACAGCTCTTCCGCATCACTTTCCAAAAGTTGGGTTTGATTATTTAGTACAATGGCATTTTCATCGCCTAGCACCAATTTAATCTTATAAACTTGACCAGAAGGGATGATCATGGCATCTACCAAGAGCAATTCGTTATCATGATTTAATTGCGATACGTTGTACACACCCTTGTTTATGGCATTTAAGCTCATCCAATTACTGGTGTCAAGCGCATCAGTGCCAATTAAAAGTTGAACATCTTGTATGTCTATCAATAAATTTTGAAGATTATCTTGGGCACCTTTTAATTTTACGGTAATGGCAGTTTGTTGAGAATCGATCTCCAATTCGTCTTTAGAACAACTTGCAAAAAATATAAGCATACAAGTAGAAAGGATAAGTGATTTTAGGTTGGTTTGAAAATACATTGTAAGGGGGCTTTTAATATTATTAGGATCAAAATTATAGCATGCTGTGGGTTTTGAGTATTTTTATATGTCAAAAGCAAAAAAATCAGTATCAACCGTTAAAACAAACAAAAATTCTCGATTAATAGCAGGGGTAATGACCTGTGGAAGCTGGAAAAAGCCATTTTAAAAAAAGCATATGATTGCACCCATTGGCCATTATTTAGACCAAAAGGCGACTAAATTTAATTGTGACTATAATTATGTTGGGCACCTCAACGAAACCGATTTTGGTTGCGCGTTCGCGGAAAGAGAATTTTTAAGACCTCATGTAAATCTGATGTCATTTGCTTCACGGAAGCCTCGCTGTAACAGCTTTTGAATTGATAGAAGAACAATTACAACATTTTAAACCCAAAACACATGACTAAAACAGCCCTAATTACTGGAGCAACGAGCGGCATAGGTAGAGCAACCGCATACGAGTTGGCCAAACACGACATTCATTTAATTCTCTGCGGAAGGCGACAAGAGCGCTTAGACACAATTAAAAACGACTTAAGCTCGTTAACCAAGGTCACCACACTCAACTTTGATGTGCGCGACAAAAATGCCACCTTCGATGGCATAAATTCATTGCCAGAAGATTTTAAAAACATTGACATTTTGATCAACAACGCTGGCAATGCCCATGGTTTGGATCCTATCCAAGATGGGGATATGGACGATTGGGATGCGATGATGGATATCAATGTAAAAGGACTCTTGTATGTAAGTAAAGCGATCATTCCGCAAATGACCGCGCGAAAATCGGGTCAAATCATAAACATAGGCTCCTCGGCAGGAAAACAAGTGTATCCTAAGGGCAACGTGTATTGCGGAAGCAAACATGCTGTTTTGGCAATTACCGAAGGCATGAGAATTGACCTAAATCCTTTCGGTATCAAAGTCGGAGCCATCAATCCTGGCTTGGTGGAAACCGAGTTTTCTAAAGTACGTTTTAAGGGCGATAAAAAGGCCGATTCGGTTTACAAAGGCTTTAAGGCCTTGCAACCGGAAGATGTTGCAGAAGTGATTTACTTCGCCATTTCGCGTCCGCCACACGTTAACATTGCAGATGTGCTCGTGTTGTGCACCGCACAGGCAAGTAGCACCATATTAAACAAAAATTGAATCCAGCCACCCAAAAGTAAATGGTATAGAAAAACACCATTGGTCCCTGCAACGCGTGAACAGCCATGATTAACAAGCGTCTTCTTATAAAAAACCTGTTGGCTCATAATGATGAGAACAGTTTTTATGACAAAAAACGACAAATCGATATTGGCCAAAAAGAAGGCAAAGCCAAGTTTTTAAAACATGTGTGTGCGCTTTCCAACAGCAACCCTAAAAACAATTCCTTTATAGTTATTGGTGTAGAAGATGAAGACAATAGCATTTTGGGCGTTGCATTTTTTGATGATAGCAAAATTCAAAATCTAATCAATGCTTATCTTTATAATCCACCGATAGTGCAATATGAGAATATTCCTTTTCCGCATTTGCCAGATGACAAAGTCGTGGGTTTGGTCACCATCAGGCCAACCGATGAGTTAACTTCATTACGCAAAAACATTTGGAAATATTATGGGGGGTCGGTATTTTTTAGAGATGGGAGCATGAGCATGTCCAAGGTGTTCGATATTACGATCAAAGACATCAACTCTGCAGTGGTAAAAGCCATAGAAGCCCATTCGCAAAATAATATAGAATATACCTTGGATGGTGTTTTTGATTTCATGAATAAACGCAATGATTACAATCCGCAATACAAAGTGTTCAAAGAATATTTCGTAGTGTGTTGGTCTGGACACAAAAAAATAAACAAGGACAGCGTGTTTTTCTCAAGAGTCGACATTGAGCTCATCAACGAGCAGGTGCGATTATTTTATTCCACATTGGATGAGGTTGCGATTAATTATGACGATAATTCATTTAAAATTTTGGAGTATGTGAGTTTGGGCTTGCAAAAAGAGTATAAATATTATGAGCTTGAGGAGACCATTATTCATTTTGAAGATAATGTGAACTATTCTATAGAGACCAATTTATTATTTCAGCCCCCGCAATTTGACAAAAAAGTATTGCATCATATTTATAATGCAAACAACACCCTATTGAAAAAACTCAAAAATGGTTCGAGTTTAAATACTTCGGAATTTGAAGATCTTAAAAACTTGCCAGCGTCGTATCTCATTTGTTATTTAAATTTATTTCATGAGGCGCTCGAGAAACTCCACGAAGCGAAACCGTATCTCAAGGCGAGCTACCCAGAAATCTATAAATCTTATCAAGACACGCTTCGCATTTTAAGGAAAGTAAAATATAACTAATAGTTCAGGCGCTTTTAGCCCTCGCCAAAACCGCATTTTAATTGTGAAGAATTTAGGTTCTGAAACAGAATCTCCCATTTAACTTGTAGGGTTTTGATGAAATAAAATGCAAACCTGCTGCCAAACTTATATAAATTACCAAGTATACAATTTTTGCAACCAGCCATAAATTTGTTATGGATTAAAGCTATAAAATTTCGCATTTTTGAAGTGCTATTAATCAATTATAAAAGAACCTTTTTTCTTTTTTCGAGTGATCGAAATGGAAGTTGGGTTCTTTTTTTTATAAAAACTAAACTGCAAACGAGTAATTTGATTTCGCTAGATGGGCAACCCGTCATCGATGTCGCATAACTCCTGCGATTTTTTGGTTTATTTATAAAAGAATGAAAGTTTAGCCTTTAAAAACGGATTGTGTACCCAAATAAAGCTTCAGTCCAAAACCAACTTGATGCACTGCGGTTTTTTCAAAATAAGACTGTATTAAATAAGACGTTTGAATGTCCGTTTTGTCCGTTCGGTAAGTGTATTTTGAAAAAGACCGAAAGTGTACGGTCAACGTCATAAGCGAAATAAGCTTGGTAATTTCTTAATGTACCGTGGTCCACTTGATAGACTTTCCTGGTATTGGATTGGTTATTTTTATAGCGCGAATCGCCAACAATTGTAATTGCGACGCCCAATCGAAAATCGTCCATCGGTAAAAACTCATAACCCACATAAAAATCTTTGCTAGAAAAGGTTGCGTCAATTTGTAATAAAAAACCCACACTTCAGAGAAATGTGGGTTCAATAGTAGTGATTAATCTTGTTTATAGATCAAACTTGATGCCTTGTGCCAAAGGCAATTCCGTAGTATAATTTATGGTATTGGTTTGGCGTCTCATGTAAACTTTCCAAGCATCCGATCCCGACTCGCGCCCGCCACCGGTTTCTTTTTCGCCACCAAAAGCACCGCCAATTTCGGCACCAGAAGTCCCGATGTTCACGTTCGCAATCCCACAATCAGACCCTTGAACGGAAAGAAATGCTTCAGCCTCACGTAAGTTATTGGTCATAATGGCAGAACTCAAACCTTGAACCACACCATTTTGGATGTCCAACGCATCGTGAACGTCGCCAGAATATTTCAGTAAATATAAAACAGGGGCAAAAGTTTCGTGCTGCACGATTTCATAATCAGGCTGTGCTTCAGCAATCGCTGGTCTTACGTAGCAACCACTTTCATAACCTTCACCTTCCAAAACACCACCTTCAACAACGATGTTTCCACCTTCTTCAACCACTTTTTTCAAAGCATGATTATAGTTTTTTACTGCATCTTTATCAATTAAAGGGCCAACGTGATTGTTCTCGTCCAAGGGGTTGCCAATGCGCAATTGCTTGTAAGCATCTACAATGGCATTTTTCACTTTGTCATACATGCTTTCATGAATAATCAAGCGACGGGTCGAAGTACAACGTTGTCCTGCAGTACCAACCGCACCAAAAACAGCACCAATAACAGTCATTTTAATATCGGCATCTGGGGTTACGATGATGGCGTTGTTTCCACCCAATTCCAACAAAGATTTACCAAGACGTCCCGCCACTTCTTGAGCTACGGTTTTACCCATTCTAATGGAGCCGGTGGCAGAGACCAAAGGCACACGCTTATCCTTGGTCATAAATTCACCAACCTTATAATCGCCATTGATGAGGCAAGAGATGCCTTCTGGCAAGTTGTTTTTCGCAAAGACTTCCGCTGCGATATTTTGACAAGCGACACCACATAAAGGCGTTTTTTCACTTGGTTTCCAAACGCAAACATCACCACAAACCCAAGCCAAGGCTGTATTCCAGGCCCAAACTGCAACTGGAAAGTTAAATGCGGAAATGATCCCAACCACGCCCATAGGGTGGTATTGCTCGTACATTCTATGTCCAGGACGTTCGGAGTGCATGGTCAAACCATGAAGTTGACGCGACAAACCAACTGCAAAATCGCAGATGTCTATCATCTCCTGTACTTCGCCCAGACCTTCTTGATAAGATTTGCCCATTTCATAAGATACCAATTTACCTAAAGGCTCTTTTTTCTCTCTTAATTTATCACCAAATTGGCGTACAATTTCGCCACGTTGCGGTGCGGGCATGCTGCGCCAGGTTTTAAAGGCGCTGGTTGCGGTTTCCATGACTTTTTCATAGTCTTCCATTGAGGTCGTTTTTACCTTGGCGATTAACTGTGCATCTACAGGAGAACGCGATTCAATGACCTCACCATTTGCAAAGTTGTTTGAACCTGTTGAAGTGCCTTCATTTATAGCTGCAACACCCAATTGTTTTAGGGCTTCTTTTATTCCGAAATCGGTAGCTACTGCTTCCATTATTACTTATTTTTTAAGGATTATTAAATTTTTAGGCGAAGTTACTAATAAAATGTCGATTTTCCTTGTTGTGGTAGCTCGTATAAATTTAAGTTTAAAGCACTTATGTGATGAATTTAAATTGAGAGAATTGATTAGTTTTATGGCTTTAGTTATAAAGCAAAAATGACTTCGGAAAACGAATTCTAAAACAGAATAATCACATTTTTTCTTTAGTACAACGAATACTAAGTTGCATATAAAAAGTTGCCAACGAATTCTTAGATTTGGGATAGACAAAATCCTTGAGTATTTAAATCATCCCACATCATGAACTTCAAATATATTTTCACCTGCTTTCTTTGTGCAACCTTCCTGTTTTCTTGTAATGACAAGACTTCTACTTCCGGGGAAACCGATAATCTTTTTAAATTTCGGGAGTATATTAGTTATACGTCTTCAGGCTTACAATCGGTGGCAGACCCCATTACCATCAATCTTTCCAATGAAGTAAAAGGTTGGGAAATGGGTGAGGAAATTTCTGAAAACCTCATCCATATAAAACCTCATGTGGATGGAAAATTAACCGTCGACAATGCGCACACCTTGACGTTTAAGCCCGATGAAAACTTGGAACCCGCTACCGAATATGCGGTAACCGTTAAATTAGGCGAGATTATTCAAAACATTCCAAGCGCTTATAAAAGTTATACCTTTCAGTTTAAAACGATTTCGCCAGGTTTTAACATGAGCACCAATAATTTACAGTCCTATTCAAAAGAATGGCAATATCTGGAAGCGGTCATTAAATCGGCCGATGTGATTGCGTTGGAAAAAGCGAAACAATTGGTAACTGCTACACAAGACGGTAAAACGCTTAAATTACAATGGAATGAAGTCAACGACCATTCCAAATATTTTGAGTTCAAGATCGATAGCATCAACCGAAAAATTGAGGACAGCGAAATCCTAGTCAAATGGAATGGAAACTCTATAAAAGCTGAAAATACGGGCGAAAATATAGTGATGATTCCGGGCATCAATAATTTTACGATTGTCAATGTGGAGTCGATTAAAAGTCCCGAGCAATATTTATCCATCAACTTTTCCGACCCGTTAAAAAAACAACAGAATTTTGATGGATTGGTGACCATTCAAGGAGTCAAAAACCCGAAATTTAGTGTTGATGGCAATGTGCTGAAAGTCTATCCAGACACTAAATTAGTAGGCAATATTCAGGTCGATGTGTTTCAGGGCATCAGCAATACCGATGGCTATAAATTGAAGCAACCGTTTTCCGAAGCTATTTCTTTTGAAGAAGAAAAACCCATGCTGCGCTTGATGAGCAATGGTACGATTTTGCCCAATTCCGAAGACCTTAAATTCAATTTTGAAGCAGTCAATTTAAGCGCGGTAGATGTGCGCGTCATCAAGATTTATGAAGACAACATTCTGCAATTTCTTCAGGATAATAACTTAAACAGCAACAACGATAACGAAATAAGACGTGTTGGGCGTCGCATTGCCAAACAAACCATTCAATTGCAAACCGCTGCTGAAAATTCGGGCAAATGGAAAGCTTACAGTATCGATTTATCGAAATTCTTCAAAGCCGATGCTGGCGCTATTTACCGTGTGGAACTGAGTTTTAACAAAGACTATTCGCTGTTCGATTGTGATGCCAATGCTTCTACTTCCGCGGAAAACGACGATGATACTTATGATGATTATTACTATGAAGACGCTTATTATTCTCATGGGGATTATGCCGAAACCTATTCCGAAGATGAAGAATTAAGGGAAGAGGAATATTGGGATAATCGCAGTTATAACTACCGAAATTACAGCTACAATTACCGTGAGCAGAACAACCCCTGTAACAACGCCTATTACAATCAAAACAAAATCGTTGCCCAAAATTTATTGGCGTCCAATTTGGGCGTCATTGCCAAAAAAGGAGCCAATAATGCGTATTATTTTGCGGTTACCAATATTTTAAACACTAATCCCGAAGCTAATGCCAAGATCACTTTATATAATTTTCAGCAACAGGAAATTGGGTCTTTTTCTACAGATCTCGAAGGTTTGGCAACTTATAAAGCCAACAAATACGCCTCTTTTGCCCTTGTTGAAAAAGGCAAGAACACCAGCTATTTAAAATTGGCCGATGGCAATTCCTTGTCGCTCAGTAAATTTGATGTGTCTGGTAACCAACTCCAACGCGGACTCAAAGGCTACATTTATGGTGAGCGTGGCGTATGGCGACCTGGCGATACTTTGTTTTTAACCTTTATGCTCAATGACAAGGCCAACAAATTACCAGCAGGCCATCCCGTAAAAATGGAAGTGAGCGACCCTGCAGGGAAGCTCATTTATAAGGACGTGACCAGCGACAACCTCAATAATGTGTTTACGTTCCCGGTACCCACAATTTCCGAAGGCAAAACAGGAAATTACAACGCAAAAGTATCGGTTGGAGGCGCGCAGTTTTATAAATCCTTAAAAGTGGAAACGGTAAAACCAAACCGATTAAAAATCAAGGTCGATTTTAAAAATGAGATTTTGACCAGCAACGAACCACTCGATGGCACTTTGGACGTTAAATGGTTGCACGGTGCGCCTGCAAAAAATGTTAAGGCGGAAATTAAGGCGAAATTCAGCACCTCGTACACCAGCTTTGAAAACTACAAGAATTATGTGTTTACCGACCCCACCCGAACTTTCAATACTGAAGAATTGACCGTTTTTGAAGGCAATGTTAATGCGGAAGGCGTCGCAAAAATTAACAAACAGTTGGAAGTCGGTAAAAATGCTCCCGGCATGCTCAACGTGCAATTTTTGGTAAGGGCATTTGAAAATGGGGGTGATTTCTCATTGGACGCTTTCACAAAATCCTATTCGCCTTACGATTCTTATGTGGGCTTGCGTTCGCCAGAAGGCAATGCCTACGGATCGTATTTTACCGATACCAAACAAACCTTTGATGTCGCAGTGGTTGACAAGGACGGAAAGCCTCTAAAACGCGAGAATCTGGAAGTCAAAATCTATAAGATTGAATGGCGCTGGTGGTGGAATTCCTCTTACGATAACCTATCCAGCTACGTGTCTAGCTCTTACCACAGACCAGTAATGGATCAAAAAGTCTCTACCGATGCCAACGGAAAAGGAAGTTTCGACATTAAAATTCCAGAAAACGAACGCGGTAGATATTTGATCCGGGTGGTAGATCCCGTGAGTGGTCATGCCACAGGACGAACCGCTTATTTCTATAAAAATTGGTCCAATATTTCAACAGGCAACGATAAGGAAGCTGCCAAAATGTTGGTCTTTGCTGCCGATAAGGAAAATTACAACGTGGGCGAAACCGCTAAAATTACGTTCCCATCGGCTAGTGAAGGTCGCGCACTGGTGAGTGTTGAAAATGGCTCGGATGTGTTGGAATACAAATGGGTTAAAACCACCCAAGGCGAAACCACAGTTAACATTCCCATAACATCGGAAATGGCACCGAATGTGTTCGTTAATATTTCTTTGTTACAACCACATGCGATTACCAGCAACGATTTGCCGATTCGGTTATATGGCGTTATCCCGATTTTAGTGGAAGACCCAAAAACCATTTTAAAACCTGAAATCCAAATGCCAGACATTTTGCGTCCTGAAGAATCATTTGAAGTGAAAGTTTCAGAAAAAAACAACAAGCCCATGACTTACACTATTGCGATGGTGGAGGAAGGTTTATTGGATTTAACCCGCTTTAAAACCCCAAATGCTTGGGATGAGTTTTACGCTCGTGAAGCTTTGGGCGTGAAAACCTGGGATATTTTTGATGATGTGATTGGCGCGTATTCTGGTAGTATCGACCAAGTGTTCGCCATTGGTGGTGATGGCAGTGCCGAAAAAGGCAAGAACAAAAAAGCCAACCGGTTTAAGCCAGTGGTTACCTATTTAGGGCCTTTCGAATTAAAAGCAGGTACCAGCAAAACCCATCGACTGAAGATGCCAAATTACATTGGTGCGGTAAGAACCATGGTGGTGGCAAGCAACGCTCAAGCGGAAGCTTATGGCAACACCGACAAATCGGTACAAGTAAAAAAACCCTTGATGGTCTTGGCAACGCTTCCGCGGAAATTGAGCCCAGGTGAAAAAGTAACCCTTCCGGTAACCGTTTTTGCGATGGAACCGAAAGTGAAAAATGTGACTATTAGTTTGAAACTGAGCGATGGTATTTCCGCAGTTGGAAAATCTTCAGAAAAACTCACTTTTGCCAAGCCCGACGAGCAAATGGCCTATTTTGAACTTGATGTAAGTAAGGCGAACGGTGTTAATACCGTTGAGGTCATTGCGACAGGAAACGGTGAAAAATCCACTTACAAGGTAGAGTTGGATGTGGTAAACCCGAACCCAATCAGTTCTAAATATGAAAATGCAAAATTAGAGGCCAATGCTTCGGAAACGCTTGATTTTTCCACTTTTGGGGTTAAAGGAAGTAATTTTGCCTCGGTAGAATTTTCCACTTTACCTCCTATGGATTTCACGCGTCGTCTTCAATATTTGATACAGTATCCGCATGGTTGTTTGGAGCAAACAACATCGAGTGTGTTTCCGCAGTTATTTTTGAGTGATATTTTTGATCTCACTTATGAGAAGAAGCAAAAAATACAGTCGAATATCGAAAATGGCATCAAACGTTTGGGGAATTTCCAAAGACCAAATGGTGGCATGAGCTATTGGTTGGGCGAGCGTACCGCCAATGATTGGGGCACAAGTTACGCAGGTCACTTTATGCTGGAAGCCGAGAAAAAAGGTTTTGTACTGCCATTGACGTTCAAAAGCAAGTGGTTGAGCTACCAAAAACAGGCTGCCCGAGATTGGCGACCAAGTTATAGTAATTACAACTCCGATCTTGCCCAAGCCTACCGACTTTATACGTTGGCATTGGCGGGAAGTGCCGATTTGGCAAGTATGAACCGCTTGCGGGAATTCAGCGAGATTTCCAACGAAGCCAAATGGAGACTGGCTGCAGCCTATGCTCTTGCGGGACAAAAAGAGGCCAGTGAACAGCTGTCGAACCGCGCGAATATCAATTTCCAACCGCCACGATATAATTATTATACCTATGGTTCGGTGGATAGAAATAGAGCGATGGCTTTGGAAACTATGATCATCACCAAGAATCCGAAAGCACGAGAAATCTCTGAGCAGATTGCCAAGGATTTATCGAGCGATAATTGGATGAGCACCCAAACTACCGCATACAGTTTGTTGGCGATGGCAAAAATGGTGGAAGCCAACGGGGGCAAGGAACTGAATTTCAGCTACACGTTTAACGGTAAGGATGAAAGCATCGATACGAAAAGTGCTATTGCCCAACGTGATTTAAACATCAAGGAAGGCAGCAATACGCTAAAAATAAAAAACAACATCGCCAATTTGGTGTATGTGCGTGTGCTCAACTCAGGGAAATTGCCTTTAGGCGAGGAGCTGGCAGAGCAACGTGGGTTTAGTCTTTCTGTAATTTATAAAGACATGAAGGGCAATGCCCTAAAAACCGGCAACCTCAAACAAGGAGACGACTTTGTAGCTACAATAAGCGTGAGTAATTTGACGAATGAGCAAGTGAGTGATATTGCTTTAACGCAAATTTTCCCTTCCGGTTGGGAAATCGTGAATACCCGTTTTACCGATTTTGGTGACACCACGGTAAGCCAAGCACGCTACACCGATATTCGGGATGACCGCGTTAACTTTTATTTCGATTTGCCTCGGAAAGGGAAACAAGGCACCAAAACCTTTACGGTGATGCTCAACGCGTCTTATTTAGGCACCTATTATTTGCCAGGCACCCAAGTAGAAGCCATGTACGACCATGATTATTTTGTACGTACCAAAGGAGAGTGGGTTGAGGTGTCGCAATAATACCTGCGAAGGCAAGTATCTCCTGTTCGAAAGAGCAACAGAAATAAAATAAAAGAGTCCCGCTGGCGCGGAAATTAAAATGAAACTACTACGCTACATAAAAAAACACAAAATCAAGTGCGTAATTTTTGCGCTGCTCTTGATAGCGTATGCATTTTGTTTGCCAAAACAGTTGTTTAAAGATCCCACTGCCACGGTAATTACAAGTAATAACAACCAGCTTTTGGGAGCTCAGATTGCTTCCGATGGGCAATGGCGGTTTCCGCATAATGATAGTGTTCCGCAGAGATTTAAGACCTGTATCGTTCAGTTTGAGGATGAGTATTTTTACGAGCATCCCGGTTTTAATCCGATTTCGATTTTTAAGGCCTTGAAGGATAATTTGAGTTCGGGTGAAGTCAAACGTGGAGGAAGTACTTTAACCCAACAAGTCATTCGGCTTTCTCGAAAAGGTCAATCCCGGACTTACTTCGAAAAAATTAAGGAAATCATTATGGCCACCCGTTTGGAGTTGCGCGATTCTAAAGATGCTATTTTAGCCTTTTATGCCAGTAATGCGCCATTTGGCGGAAATGTTGTGGGCTTGGATGCTGCATCTTGGCGGTATTTTAATCGAGATGCGAGCCAATTGTCTTGGGCGGAAAGTGCCACTTTAGCAGTACTGCCCAACGCTCCAAGCTTAATTTATCCTGGGAAAAACCAGGAACGCCTGCTCAATAAACGCAATCGCTTGCTTGAAAAATTGCTTAAAAACAACAGCATTGATGATTTAACCTACGAGTTGTCAATTGCCGAAGAATTACCTCAAAAACCCTATCCCTTGCCACAAATTGCACCGCATTTATTACAGAAAGTCGCATTGAAACATCGAGGCGAACGTGTGCAAACCACAATTAACACCCGTATTCAAGAGCAAACCAATCGCGTTGTAAAAGACCATTATAATTTGTTGAAACAGAACGAAATTCACAATGCTGCGGTGATGGTCATGAATGTGCATACAAGGGAAGTTTTGGCCTATGTGGGCAACACGCCAACCGATAAGGCGCATCAAAAAGATGTGGATGTTATTGATAAGGCTAGAAGTACAGGGAGTATTTTGAAACCCTTTTTATATGCTGCCATGTTGGATCAAGGGGATTTGCTGCCCAACATGTTGGTGGCCGATGTGCCAACCCAATTTGGGAGCTATAACCCTGAGAATTTTAATAAGGAATTTGATGGTGCAGTGCCTGCGAGTCGAGCCTTGTCGCGTTCGCTCAACGTGCCTGCGGTGCGCATGTTACAGCAATTTGGACTGGACCGATTTTATCATTATCTCAAAGCACTTAAGCTGAAAGATTTGAATTATAACGCCAACCATTACGGATTATCGCTCATTCTGGGTGGCGCGGAAAGCAATCTTTGGGATTTGTGCAAGAGTTATGGTGCCTTGTCATCTACTCTAAATCACTATTCTGAAACCTCTAGTGAATATTTTTCAAATGAATTTGTGGAACCTACCTTTATTACTTCGGAAAAAGTGGACTTCGGAAAAAAATCTGCTAACAAAACCTTATTCGATGCAGCGTCCATTTATTTAACGTTCGAAAGCTTAAAGGAAGTAAATCGGCCGAGCGGAAATGAATCTTGGGAGTTTTTTGACGATTCCAAACAAATCGCTTGGAAAACGGGCACCAGTTTTGGCTTTCGAGACGCTTGGGCCATTGGAACCACCAAAGATTATGTGGTTGGGGTTTGGGTAGGCAATGCCGATGGCGAAGGGCGACCGGGTTTGGTGGGCGTGCAAGCTGCTGCGCCTATCTTGTTTGATGTATTCGACTTGCTGCCCAACAGCGATTGGTTTTCAAAACCTTATGATGAGATGCAGGAAGTGACAATTTGTGCCAAAAGTGGTTATCGCGCATCGCCAATTTGTGATGAGGTGCTGAACAAATATGTACAGGTGAGTGGTTTGAAAACGCAGGCGTGCCCGTTTCATATTTTGGTGCATTTGGATAAAACCGAAAGTTTTCAAGTCAATTCTTCCTGTCAAAATCTAAGTGAAATAAAGCATGAAGCTTGGTTTGTGTTGCCTCCATTGATGGCGTATTATTACAAGACTAAAAATCCGTTTTATAAGCCTTTGCCCAAATTGCGTATGGATTGTATGGGAGAGACTTCAGTAGTGATGGATTTTATTTACCCCAATGACACTAGTACCATTTTTCTTCCGAAGGATTTTGATGGACGTATTAACGAATTAGTGCTGAAAATTGCCCATTCCAAACCCGAAGCCACAGTGTATTGGTACGTTGATGAGGAATATATGGGCAAAACGAACGCCATTCATGAGTTTGGCATTCTTCCGAAGCCCGGAAAACATTTGATTACGGTTGTGGACGATTTGGGCAATGAGCGGAAACGCTTTGTTACTATTGCGGAGTGAGTTTTCGGTTGGTAAGTTTCAATATCTATGAACCTGAGATCGATTTTAGGATGAAAGAAAAGAGCTAACAGTGGTATTTTTTAAGGTTGAAACTTAATACCAGTCTTCTGTTTTTGAAAAGAATAAGCAATAAGATGAGATACTTTGTTAATAATACAATCAGCCTCTAACTTATAACAGCTACTATGCTTTAATTTACTGATTTTAAAGCTTTTGAATGGTTTTTTTGCTATAAAAGACCACATTTAATGTGTGCAAAAAGTAATTTTAGTTTTGAATAGCCATGTTAAATTAAACGCGAACCTAAAATTAAAAAAACTTCTAGGTCAAGAATGTTCAGTTTGGGTATATTTTTCATTTTATTCTACAAGATGCAGAGGTTGATCGAACAAATCGGCTCAGAGTGGTTTGGAAAGTCCTTTTTTAAATGTTCTTGCACAATGAAAATATAAAAAGCATCGATAGAACAGAAAACTTCAGTAACCTTATTATTAGAACTAACAAGTAGAATATGGTTTAACACATTTAATTCTAGTAACGACGATTCATTAACGCTTTAAAGTAAAATGCCCTTTATATTCTTGTCCTTCCAAAACGATGCGGTACCAATAATCTGAGGGCGGTAAATCTTTATGGTTAAACGTTCCATCCCAAGCAGCATTGCTGTTAATCGCTGAGAATAATAGTTTCCCATAACGATCAAAAATGTATAGTTCTGAATTCGTAAAATATTGAGCCACGTTCAAAGAAAAGAAATCGTTTTGACCATCAGCATTTGGGGTTATAAATTTCTGAATGAAAAAGTGGAAATAATCTATTATCAAAGCATTATCACAATCACGTGATTTAACATAAATGGTATATGAACCACTATCTACGTCAAAAAACAAAGGACTGGATTGAAACGAAATACCATCCAAAGAATATTCAAAATCTCCAGAATTAGACGTGTATATTACAATAGAGCTTCCGTCAGACACTATATTTTCAATGATAGGACTCGGTGTTTGTTCTACATAAATTGTTTTTTCAATTGTAAAACATCCATCACTAATAAGGACGATATAAGTTCCAGCAACATCAACCGTTTTAAACTCAGTTATCTCTCCTGCATTCCATTGGTAAGACGGATTAACCAAATCGGAATCTGCTTGCATGGTAATGTCTTCTCCTTCGCAGAAGCTTAGGAATTCTTCATTAAAATCTACTTGTTGCGTTCCCATAATATCCCAACTACAAGTTAACGTATTAAATGTAGCTGTTTGCCAACATTCCAAAGTTGGCTGAATAGGTTGAGTGCCGGAAATGTCCCATGAACATGTGGTGGTGTTAAAAGTTGCTGTTTCCCAACACTCCAAAATGGGTTGCGTTGGTTGAGTTCCTGCAATATCCCAAGTACAAGTTGAGGTATTAAATGTTGCATTTTCCCAACATTCCAAAGTTGGTTGAGCAGGTTGAGTACCCGAAACGTCCCATGAACAGGTGGTAGTGTTAAAAGTTGCTGTTTCCCAACACTCCAAAGTGGGTTGTGTTGGTTGAATTCCTGCAATATCCCAAGTACAAGTTGTGGTATTAAATGTTGTATTTTCCCAACATTCAAAAGTTGGTTGAGCAGGTTGTGAGCCCGAAACGTCCCATGAACAGGTGGTAGTGTTAAAAGTTGCTGTTTCCCAACACTCCAAAGTGGGTTGTGTTGGTTGAGTTCCTGCAATATCCCAAGTACAAGTTGTGGTATTAAATGTTGTATTTTCCCAACATTCCAAAGTTGGTTGAGCAGGTTGAGTACCCGAAACGTCCCAGGAACAGGTCGCGTCATTAAAAGTTGCTGTTTCCCAGCATGCTGTGGAAGGCACTGATGGCGCTTGATTAACTATAATTGCATAAACATCGGAAAAGGTTATACAATCGGAATTGTTCAAATTTGCTGCATACTCTGCAACTTTAGCTTTATAATAAGTAGTTGAAGTAATTCCTGTTATTCCGATGGACGCATTTGTTTCACCAGAAACGTCAGTCCAAGTTACACCGTCTGTACTTGCTTGCCATTGGTAAAAATGGTTGTTAAATACCACATTATCTGGCATGGCAGTTATTGTTTCAGCATATGGTGTTTGCGAACTACAAAGTGTAACTGAATTATTACCGGTATCATCATTTACATCAATAGCATCTCCACAACTTTTAAATACAATATCATCTATCGCCAAATCGTTACCACAGCCACCTGAACCATTGTTTATCATTTTTAGAATAACCGATGTTTGTCCCACAGTAGATTGAAATACCAAAGCAAATTGATTCCATTGCGAAGTTGCTGTACCACTAATGTTTCCTGTTATTCCAGTAGCTAAAAGATTGGTATCTGTGTTATCCCAAATTTCAAATTTTACATTAATTGGGATTGCTCCTGCACCACAAAACCCGCCAGCAGGAGCAAGGTTGATCAACCATGATGAAAATTCGTAAGTTGTATTTTCACAAAGTCCATTTATGGTTGTCTTATAAAACTCACCAGCGTTAAAGCTAGAATTTACAATGAGCATTCTTCCATTAGTATCATTTGGAGTATGATCGTTAATATTAAACCAATCAAAATAAGCAGAATTGCTAGAAACAGTATAAAGTCCATCGTCTGGAGCTTGGCCATTAGCGTAAATATAGGATGTTGTTCCTGGAGGTAATGAAGATTGTTGTAAACCTGTTCCAAATGTTTCTGTAAAAATTGGGTCGCCAGAATTTCCTTGGCAAAATCCTAATTGAGCATGCATTTCTTTTGAAAATAAAAAAGAAATGCCAATAATTATAAGTGATTTAAGGTTTAAAAAATAATTTCGCATGATTAAATATATAGATAACTATGTGTAATAAAGTTTGCTTTTAGACTAATAAAACACAAAAGCCCCTTTTGTATAGTTCATGTATAGGTGATTTCTTTTTTTAAGTAAAATAAGATCAAATTTTTGATGATTTTGATGGCAGATTAGCTCTGCTTTCCATAGAAATTATTTTAAGATCCTACTGAAACAGATATTACAAGCCAAAACGCTTTGTGATTATTTCTGGATAGGATTCCGTTTTGATTCGCAGTATTAGTTTCTAATCCCCCTAACAATTTTCCCCAATTGCAAGGCCTTTGCCTTATTGAAATTACTTACTTTTGTGCTACTAACTAATTATTGAAATTATGTACACCACCGTAAAGTTTATTCACTCGTATTGGGCCTATTTGGTCTTATTGATGTTGGTAATTGCGACCTTTAATGCACTTATCAAATATTTTGGCAAGAAGGAATTTCAGGCGCAGGATTTTAGGATTTCGTTATTTACGTTGATTGTAACGCATATTCAATTGCTTATTGGCGTGGTGCTATTCTTTTCCGCGGGATATATTTCGCTTATCGGTGATATGGGGATGAAAGGCATAATGGGCAACGACACCTTACGATCCAATATTATTGAGCATCCCTTGACCATGATTGCTGCAGTGGTGTTGATTACGGTAGGCTATTCCAAACATAAAAAGAAACTCACTTCTACGCCTAAATTCAAGATGTTAGCGATTTTCTATACCTTGGCCTTGATATTGGTATTGGCTAAAATTCCTTGGAAAGTTTGGTTTTAATACTGAAATTTCAACTAAAAGCTTTTTATTTTCAGGATTATGTTTAAACAAATGAGCGAGAAAAGGATAGGTTTACTATCTATTTTCTCGCTCATTTCATAGGGGATGCAATCTTCTTAAAATTTACTCCGCATCATTTGCAGGATCGTAAGGCAATTTCTCAAACCCCATATTATAAAGCGTAAAGCCAAAGATATCGGCATATTGCTCAATCGTTTTGCTTACAGGAGTGCCCGCGCCATGTCCAGCATCGGTCTCGATTCTAATGAGTACGGGATTTGTGCCTGTTTGTTTTGCCTGTAATTCCGCAGCAAATTTAAAGCTGTGCGCTGGGACTACACGGTCATCGTGATCACCTGTGGTAATGAGCGTTGCGGGATATTGCACATCATTTTTGACATTGTGAACCGGAGAATAGTTTTTAAGATACTCGAACATATCCTTATTGTCTTCCGAAGTACCATAATCATAAGCCCAGCCTGCTCCTGAAGTAAAAGTGTGGTAGCGCAGCATATCCAAAACGCCAACTGCCGGTAAGGCGACTTTCATTAAATCTGGACGTTGGGTCATTGTGGCTCCCACTAACAATCCACCGTTAGAACCACCACGAATGGCCAAATAGTTGGATGAGGTATAGTTGTTATCGATTAAATATTCCGCAGCAGCAATAAAATCGTCAAAGACATTTTGTTTTTTTGTTTGCGTGCCAGCATTATGCCAAGCTTTACCATATTCGCCACCGCCACGCAGGTTAGGAACTGCATAAATTCCTCCTTGTTCCATCCAAATGGCGTTCGAAATACTAAAACTAGGAGTTAAGCTAATGTTGAATCCGCCATAACCGTAGAGAATGGTGGGATTCTTTCCGTCGAGTTTCAAACCTTTTTTGTGGGTGATAATCATCGGGATTTTAGTGCCATCCTTAGAGGTGTAAAAGACTTGGTTGCTTTCGTAAGCTTCCGGATTAAAATCGATTGCAGGCTTGTTGTACAATTCCGAAGTGCCTTCAGCGATTTCATATTTATAGATGCTGCCTGGCGTAACGTAATTGGTAAAGGAGTAATAGAGTTCCTTTTCTTCCTTTTTAGCACCAAAACCACCTGCGGAACCAATACCTGGTAACTCCACTTCGCACACTAATTTGCCATTATAATCATATTGTAGCACTTTTGAGACTGCATCTACCATATAATTGGCAAAAAAGTAGCCCCCAGCAGTTGATGGGCTCAATACGTTTTCGGTTTCGGGGATAAAATCTACCCAATTTTCGGGAGTAGGATTGAAGGCATCAACGGTGACTATTTTTTGGTTTGGTGCTTCATAATTAGTTGCCAAATAGAGTGTGCTGCCTTCATTTTCCAAAAGGTAGGTGTCAGTTTCTGTATCGTCCAAAATGGTGATGAACTCACTATTCGGTTTCGTTAAATCCTTAATCAATAGCTTGTTGCCACTTGTGGATTCTCTTGGCGAAATGACGAGGTAATGGTTGTCTTCGGTCACGCTTCCGTAGATATAGCGATGCTTTTCTGAAGCAGTGCCTCCATAAATGAGTTGATCGTCCTTCTGTGCGGTTCCCAATTTGTGATAAAACACTTTATGTTGATCGGTTTTTGCTGAAAGTTCGCTGCCTTGAGGTTTATCATAACTTGAATAGTAAAACCCTTCGTTTTTGTACCAAGACATGCCACTGAATTTGATGTCTTTTAAAGTGTCCTCAACGATTTCCTTGGATTCCACATTCATCACCATAATCTTTCGCCAGTCGCTTCCGCCTTCAGAAATGGCGTAGGCTAAGGCTTTGCCATCTTTTGAAAAGCTCATCCCGCCCAGAGAAATCGTGCCATCTTCCTTAAATGTGTTTGGATCCAGAAAAACAGAGGCGTTGCTCGGGTCTTCACCCGTTTTGTATCTATAAATGACGTATTGGTTTTGGAGTCCGTCGTTTTTAGAGAAATAGGTGTAATCGCCTTCTTTATAAGGTGCACCTATTTTTTCGTAGTTCCATAATTTGGAAAGACGCGCTTTTAAAGCGTCACGATAGGGGATTTTCTTGAGATAGTCAAAGGTAGTTTTGTTCTCTGCCTTGACCCAAGCTTCGGTTTCGGCGCTTCGGTCGTCTTCGAGCCAGCGGTAAGGATCTTTAACCTCTACACCGAAGTAATTATTGACAGTATCTACTTTTTTGGTTTCGGGATAAGTAATCGCCATATCTTTTTTTGTGTCTTTGGAATTTTCTTTACACGAGACCATCAAAAAAATGGAAACGGAAAGGAGTGCAAGTTTTTTCATAAGGAATAGCTGCTTGGTTGAAAATCAAAAGTAAGGAAAAAAGATGGTAGGTAGTTTGATTGTTTGAAACGAAAGTTTTGAAACTAAAACGGATCAACCTGAAAGGTTTTTTTAGATAAAAAATCCTTTAAACCCTTTAAAATAAGTAAACTTAAGGATAATAATTGTTTTAAACTAAGGCCTTTAGCTTTGATTCTAGCGGAATCGAACGGGATTGTTGGTGGAAAAAAAACAACAATGACAAATTTACGACTGCTTATTGAAGCAAAAAGCCATATATAAAAGAATTATATATGGCTAATTAATAAAGAATTTTGATGGTGAATGCGGTTAAATTAAGCCCTGTTCCAAAAGATATTCTGCAATTTGTATAGTGTTTGTAGCAGCGCCTTTTCTTAGGTTATCAGCGACAATCCACATGTTAAGAGTGTTTGGTTGGGAGCCATCACGACGGATTCTGCCTACAAAAACATCATCCTTGCCATGCGCATAAATAGGCATTGGATAGGTGTTGACATCAATGTTGTCTTGCACCGTGATGCCCGGAGAGTCATTAAGCAACTGTCTCACCTTGTTCAGGTCAAAATCCTTTTCAAACTCAACGTTTACCGATTCGCTATGGCCTCCAGCGGTGGGAATGCGCACTGCGGTTGCAGTAACTGCAATGGTGTTGTCCTCTAAAATTTTTTGGGTCTCGCGCACCAATTTCATTTCTTCCTTGGTGTACCCGTTTTCTTCAAATACATCGCAATGTGGGATGGCATTTTGATGAATTGGATAATGATAGGCCATCTCACCTTTGATGCCAGCCAGTTCATTTTCTAATTGCTTGACCGCTTTTACACCAGTTCCTGAAATAGACTGGTACGTAGAAACTACAATACGTTTAATTTTATAGGCCTTATGAAGTGGTGCCAATGCCATGACCATTTGAATGGTCGAGCAATTGGGGTTGGCGATAATCTTATCGGCTTTGGTGAGGTTTGACGCATTGATTTCGGGTACAATAAGCTGTTTCCTGTGGTCCATTCGCCATGCTGAAGAATTATCAATTACCGTAATCCCAGCTGCTGCAAATTTGGGTGCCCATTCTAAGGACGTATCGCCACCCGCAGAAAATAAAGCCACGTTAGGCTTGAGGTCAATGGCAGTTTGAAGTGAGACCACTTTATAGTCTTTTCCTTTAAACTGAATTACTTTTCCTACGGAACGCTCTGATGCTACCGGGATTAATTCAGTTATAGGGAAATTACGTTCTGCAAGAACTTTGAGCATGACTTCGCCAACGAGACCAGTGGCACCAACAACAGCTACTTTCATAGAATTTTAGGTTTAATAATGTAAAAAAGCGTTCGCAACAAATGTAGGTATTAATTCATTTTGAACTTGTGGGGAACTCATAAAAAAACCACCTCTTTTTTGAGAGGTGGTTAAAATTCTTAGAGTTAAAATTAGAAGTTTACCGTTTTTTCAGTTCGTCTCTAATTTCTTTCAATAAATCAATTTCAGATGGGCCTGCAGGTGCAGCAGGTGCTGGAGGTGTTTTTGTTTTGTTGTAAGCTTTTACAATCATAAACAATACAAAACCAACAATCACTAAATTAATGAGTGAATTAATCCATCTCCCGTACATAATGGCATTTTCAGGTTTGGTAATTACGCCACCGGCTCCAACAGTTGCGGGTGATAACACATATTTTAAATCTGCAAAATCAACGCCACCCGCGAAGTTGCCAACAATTGGCATCATAATATCAGAAACAAATCCGTTGACCACGAGGCCAACAGCGCCAGCAAGAATGACCGCTACTGCCAAATCAATGACATTTCCAGTCATAATGAAATTCTTAAATTCTTTAAACATATTCGTTGTATTTGGTTAGATTAATTGGTGTTAAATGTAAATAAAAAAACAAGACCATGTATTTTATGA
>Ga0209309_10000138_pt1 | contig 95935 bp, 78 predicted proteins | sample COGITO_mtgs_1204_2_FD_184807 | JGI IMG/M metagenome (GOLD analysis project Ga0209309, IMG submission 184807) | Pelagic marine microbial communities from North Sea - COGITO_mtgs_120412 (SPAdes) (version 2) | ecosystem: Environmental > Aquatic > Marine > Epipelagic ... | reverse complement strand
TTCAGTCCTTGATCTTACTTTTAACAAAAGGTAGATTGAAGGATTTTTTAAAGTTCCATCTGGAGTTATGACAGGTACCTTTCTCCTAAAAGCTCCTCTTCTGTCGTTTATATTTTAATTGTTCATCTTTTTATTCTAGAGCATTTACGCTGTATATGATTAACTATTGACCAAATACACCGCATCTTCACCCTCATTTTCAATCCAGTTCACCTTAACCTTTTCTTCATTTATGGCATCGACCTGTCTACCGCGATAGTTGGGTTGAATTGGCAAATGTCTACTAAACCTTCGGTCTATCAATGTAAGCAACTCAATTTCATTAGGTCTCCCAAAGGATTGGATCGCGGTTAAGGCTGCCCTAATGGATCTGCCCGTATAAAGCACGTCATCAATAAAGACAATGTTTTTATTTTCTACTACAAAATTGATTTCGGTTGTATTTGCTTCAAGGATTTTTTCACCTCTTCTAAAATCGTCTCTAAAAAAGGTAATATCGAGATATCCCAATTTCAAATTTTTAATTTTGTAATCGGTTTGAAGCATTTGTGCCAAGCGATCGGCAAGTAATGTGCCTCTAGGCTGCAATCCTATTAAAACAGTTTCGGAAAAATCGTTGTGGTTTTCAATAAGTTGACAAGCCAATCGATGAAGAATGATGTTTACTTCCTTTGCATTAAGTAACACTTTTTGACTCATAAAGCTTCCTAGACAGGTTCGGTGGGTAAAGTTAAGTTAAAATTTTAGGCTTTGCAATGGTTTTTTGTGGTGGTATTGCGCTGTTTTATGTGGAGTTCTTTTCAGCCTTCGCCATGGCGAGGGAGGTACGACCGTGACAATCTGTTGAATTAGTCTTCATTGTATCGTGAGATTGCCACGTCCTGCGTACTCGCAATGACATCTAAGCTGAGACTATAAACTAAAAAAAAGAGCCTATCATATAAATGACAGGCTCTTTTAAGTATTAAAAACTTTCGGTTTTAATAAGTTCTACTTGCGCAGTGCTTATTTTTTTCCGTCCATTTTATCTTTAAGCGCTTGTAAAGCGTCGTTTGCATCACCTAAAGTAGGTTTTGACTCTGCTGCTTGAGACTCTTGTTTCTTAACAGCTGCTTTTACATTTGCTATTTCCTCTTCTCTAAAGATTGCTGTATGAGAAGCTACAACACGCTTGAATTCTTTATTGAACTCAATGATTTTGAAATCTGCGCTATCGCCTTTCTTCAATTTGCTACCATCTTCTTTTTCCAAATGACGTTGTGGTACAAATGCCACGATGTCTTCGTTAAAGTCTATAGTTGCGCCTTTATCAACAATTTCTCCAATTTCGGCAGTATGAACGGTACCTAAAGCGAACTCAGCTTCATACTTATCCCAAGGATTTTCTTCAGTTTGTTTGTGACCTAAAGATAGTTTGCGTCCTTCAACATCAAGTTCAAGTACTACAACTTCCAAAGTATCACCTACGTTACAAAATTCACTTGGATGCTTGATTTTCTTAGTCCAAGATAGATCGGAGATGTAAATCAACCCGTCGATACCTTCTTCCAATTCAACAAAAACACCAAAGTTTGTAAAGTTACGTACAATACCTTTATGTCTTGATCCTACAGGATATTTAGAGGTAATATCCGTCCATGGATCTTGCGATAATTGCTTGATACCCAAAGACATTTTACGATCTTCTCTATCTAAAGTCAAGATTTCAGCTTCGATTTCGTCACCTACATTTACAAAATCATTTGCCGAGCGTAAATGGGTTGACCAAGACATTTCACTTACGTGAACTAAGCCTTCAACGCCTTCTTCTACTTCAACAAAAGCACCGTAATCTGCAATGACTACTACTTTACCTTTAACGCGATCTCCAATTTTAACAGTATCACCTAAGGCTTCCCATGGGTGCTTGCTCAATTGTTTCAAGCCCAATTGGATTCTAGACTTATCTTCATCAAAGTCCAAAATAACCACGTTCAATTTTTGATCTAGATCAACAATCTCATTTGGATGGTTGATACGTGACCAAGATAAATCTGTGATATGCACCAATCCGTCAACGCCTCCAAGGTCGATAAACACACCGTAAGAGGTGATGTTTTTAACAGTACCTTCAAGAACCTGACCTTTTTCAAGTTGGCTAATGATTTCTTTTTTCTGCTCTTCAATATCCGCTTCAATAAGCGCTTTGTGAGATACCACAATGTTTTTAAACTCATGGTTGATTTTCACAACTTTGAATTCCATTGTTTTGTTTACATATTGATCGTAATCTCTAATAGGCTTCACATCAATTTGTGATCCTGGCAAGAATGCTTCAATACCAAAAACGTCAACGATCATCCCACCTTTAGTTCTGCATTTTACAAAACCGTTTACGATCTCACCATTATCATGTGCATTGTTAACACGTTCCCATGCTTTGATGACACGTGCTTTACGGTGCGATAAGATTAATTGACCAGTTGCATCTTCACGAACATCAATCAATACCTCAACTTTGTCGCCAACTTTAAGATCGGGATTGTATCTAAACTCATTAAGAGAGATCACACCTTCAGATTTTGCGTTGATGTCTATAATGGCATCACGATCTGAAATATGGATCACAGTACCTTCTACGACTTCGTCATCTAAGGTATCTACAAAGTTTTCAGATACTAATTTTTCAAATTCTTCCAATTGCTTATCATCTACTGGGTCAATACCCTCTTCGTAGTTGTGCCAATTGAATTCTTCTAGAAATTTCTCTGGGTTTGCTTGAGATTCCGATTGTGGATGCGCCTCAGCAGTTTTCGTTTCTGTAGTTTCTACAGTTGTTGCTTCAGTAGTAGTTGTTTCTACTTCAGCTTGTTTTGTTTCTTTTTCAGACATGTGCTGAATTAAATTTGTATTCTGGATGTTTAGAAAGCTTTAAGCGAATCGCACACAGAAGTGTTATCATCATTTTGTTATACCCCTTTTATCTTTCTGGCTTCGCTAAAAGGAGTGCAAAAATAAGTATATCTATTCAAATTTCCTAATATTATTACAACATCCAATAGCCTGACTTATAGAATCAATAAATGTTAATTTTTAGAGAATGCCCTCCTTATTTTTATGATTAAATCAATATCTTTACCAGACTATTAACAATTAATCTAGAAAACTATCATGGTAAAGTCAAAATATCAAAGCGTCCTTAATTTAGGAGACCAACTCAACATTCAAAATGGCGATGTTAAAGAGGAAAACGGAGTTCTTAAAATTCACGGTACCGCCAATACACAATACGAAAAAGATCTTTTGTGGGATGAAATAAAAGCGGTAGGCGGTGAAAACCCTAGCGATTTGATGGCAGACATTAAGGTTGCCGACACTTCGGTTTACCACAGACACACGGTTAAAAAAGGGGAGACCTTAGGCAAGATTGCCAAACATTACTATGGTGATGCATCTAAATACCAAAAGATTTTTAAGGCAAATACAGACATCTTAAAAAATCCAGACATGATTCATCCCGATCAAGAATTAGTGATTCCGCAAAAATAAGCATGTCACCATTATATAAAAAGAGCGCCCCATGGGGCGCTCTTTTTTTGTTTTGTAGAGAACACCATTCGCTATGAATTTATTTTTTCTTCCGAAAGCTTGAGAACATATTCAAACTGCTCTTCTAAGGTCAAATTGGAATTGTCCACGCGTATGGCATCTTCCGCCTTTACCAAAGGCGAATCTTCCCGTGTAGAATCAATCAAATCCCGAGATTGCACATTCTCCAAAACATCCTCAAAACTCACATCATCCCCCCGTTCAAGAAGCTCATCGTAACGTCGTTGCGCCCTTTTTTCTGCAGAAGCGGTCATAAATAATTTCAATTCGGCTTGAGGAAAAACCACAGTGCCAATATCACGACCGTCCATTACGACGCCTTTATCTTTACCAAATGCCTGTTGCTGCTTTACGAGACGTTCCCTTACCTGAGAAACTGTTGCCACTTGACTAACATGTTGTGATACACTCAAAGTTCTTACCTCCTGCTCCACATTAGTGCCATTGAGATAAACTTCTGCAAAACCTAGTGTTTCATTAAACTTAAAATTTATATCGATCTTGTTTAATTGATCTATAAGTGCGTTTTTATCAAAATCACTTTCAGAGATGATATTGTTTTGCATGGCATATAAGGTCACAGCACGATACATGGCGCCCGTATCTACATATACGTAACCCAATGTTTTCGCCAATCGTTTGGCAACGGTACTTTTGCCCGTGGATGAAAATCCGTCGATGGCTATGGTTATTTTTTTCATTATTTTAACTAGACTTTTTAAACGAGAGCGTTTTAATTATTTACTTAAATCAATTTGCACTCCGAAGAAATTCGCATTTGACGCTCCGGAATATCTCGCATGGGTATAACTGAAACGCAATTTGTTCAACTTAATACCCAAACCGAATGAGAGCCCGGAAAAATTACGCTGTTCCAAGATACGCAATTCTTCAGCTCTTCTAAAGTTATATGCCATTCTTATATTGAAGCCACGTTCTGGAAAAAGTTCGGCACCTACGATGGTATGACGCAACACTTCATTGAAGAAGCCCACTTTTTCTTGGGTTTGATTGCCATCCAAATCGGTTGTGGCTCTGGAAGGATTCGAAAACCCAATTGGCCATTGTTGGAGGTTCTCGAAGGTTAAATGCCAGCGCAATGGCATATTTTCTAAAGTTTGAGACAAACCTAAGTCGATTTCTAAAGGTAACTTTTCATTCATACCCGCGTAGGTCGTAATTTGAGTTCCCAGATTTCGTATAACCAAAGCTGCATGAAAATCCAATCGTTCGTTAATGTACATCGCTCCAAAATCTGCAGCGATTCCGAGGGAATTGTACTGTTCTAATTTGGAAGTGATCAATTTCAGGTTGGCCCCTAAATAAAAATCGGTAAACGGAATTTGATAGGCATATCCTGCCGATAAGGCTGCTTCATTACCACTGAAGGTTCCCGTAGAAGCGCCATTAAGGTCATAACCATCAAAACTTCCGTAGTTGATATAGGTCATTCCAAAATGAAACGTTTGCACATGCCGGTCCCAAGTATAGGCGTAAGCTGCAGAGCCATAGCTGATACCACCTAAATAACTGGAATAATTGAGCGCCAATTGATTATCCATGTCGCGATTAATAGTGGCGGGATTGAACAAACCTCCCGTAACATCATAATCGTAATTGGTAATTACCTTGCCTCCCAAAGCTGCCTGCCTAGGAGATGCTATTAAATTCAAGAATTGGTACGTCGATTCCCCACCCAATTGCGCAGCGCAAATGCTTGTAAAAGCGAGACAACAAATTGTGGCTATTTTATTTAGCATAAAGTGTGCAAAGTAAATAAATCTATCTTAAAACGGAGGTATGCTCTATTTATTTTTATGACACCAAAACAATCCAATTTGCTTAAGACGTAACACCGTTGCGATTTTGAAATCTAGTAATTGCTTTTCAGATTAATATATTTGATATACAGCTAAATAAATTACTAATTTTCAAAAAACTCATCATAGCCAAACCAAACAAAACACTAGTCCTCCATTTATAAGGCTTCAAAATCCTCTTATATAATCGAGATAAAAGCTTAGATGCTATAATGATTATCACAAAAATTGACATAAAAAAAGAGGTTACATAAAACCTCTTTTTTTTATTTTCAGGCTAAAGCGCCTTAAATTTTTATTCAATCTATCACTAGAGCACCCTTAAACTTATAAGGTCTTCGCATTTTTGACCTTTTGATTGGTCAAAGCGAATTCAAGCACCTCGCTCATTTCAGTTACATAATGGAACTCAAGACCCGTAAGATATTCGGGTTTGATATCCTCAATGTCTCGTCTATTGGCTTCACAAAGCAAAATTTCCTTTACCCGTGCCCGTTTGGCTGCCAAAATCTTTTCTTTGATGCCTCCCACTGGCAAGACTTTGCCTCTTAAAGTTATTTCACCCGTCATAGCCAAATTTTTCTTAACCTTGCGTTGGGTAAATAAACTTACCAAAGAGGTCAGCATTGTCACGCCTGCACTGGGGCCATCTTTTGGCGTTGCGCCTTCTGGCACGTGAATGTGCACATTGTATTTTGAAAAGACATCAGGATCAATTCCAAATTCTTCGGCATAAGATTTAATATATTCCATCGCGATGGTAGCGGACTCTTTCATTACTTTACCAAGATTACCTGTAATGCTCAGTTCGCCTTTTCCTTTGGACAAAATAGACTCAATAAATAAAATGTCGCCTCCAACTTGCGTCCAAGCCAACCCTGTAACCACTCCTGCCACGGAATTATTTTCATATTTATCTCGCATTAATTTTGGAGACCCTAAAACTTCCAGCACATCTTCGTTACTAACTTTTAGGTTGTACTCCTCTTCCATCGCGATATTTTTTGCAGCATGGCGTACCATTTTGGCGATTTGCTTCTCAAGACCACGAACGCCAGATTCTCGCGTATAACCTTCCACAATTTTTTCAAGCTGTGGTTTTGCTATTTTTAAATGTTTGTCTGTAAGGCCATGCTCTTTTAATTGCTTTGGAAGCAAATGACGTTTCGCTATTTCTACTTTCTCCTCAATGGTATAGCCCGTCACGTTAATGATTTCCATACGGTCCATCAATGCTGGCTGAATATTATTCAATGTATTTGCTGTGGCAACAAACATCACCTTTGACAAATCAAATCCCATCTCCAAGAAATTATCGTGGAATTCGCTATTCTGTTCCGGATCCAAAACCTCTAACAAAGCCGATGAAGGATCACCTTGATTGGAATTGGACAACTTGTCGATTTCATCCAACACAAAAACAGGATTGGAAGTTCCAGCCTTTTTAAGGCTCTGGATAATTCGACCTGGCATAGCGCCAATGTAGGTTTTTCTATGTCCGCGAATTTCGGCTTCATCCCGTAAACCACCCAATGACATACGCACATACTCACGACCCAAAGCTTCCGCAATTGATTTACCCAAGGAGGTTTTACCAACGCCTGGAGGTCCATAAAGACATAAAATTGGTGATTTCATATCATTTCTCAATTTCAAGACCGCCAAATATTCGATGATGCGTTTTTTAACATCGTCTAACCCATAATGATCACGATCCAAAATGCGCATGGCACGCTTGAGGTCAAATTTATCTTTGCTGAATTCATCCCAAGGCAAATCTAAGAACAAATCCAAATAATTACGCTGAATGGAATATTCCGCCACTTGCGGGTTCATGCGCTGCATCTTAGACAGTTCTTTTTTAAAATGTTCTGCAACCTTATCATCCCATTTTTTCTTTTTGGCGCGGGTACGCATCTCTTCGATCTCCTCTCCAGAAGAAACTCCGCCACCCAATTCTTCCTGAATGGTTTTCATTTGCTGATGTAAGAAATACTCGCGCTGTTGCTGGTTCATATCACTTTGAACCTTAGATTGAATGTCATTTTTGAGCTCCAATTTCTGAAACTCGGTATTCATATATTTTAAGGTTGCCAAAGCACGCTCCTTAAGATCATTGATCTCTAGAAGTTTTTGTTTCTCCTCTACTGAAAGATTCATGTTTGAGGATACAAAATTCACCAAGAACGAATTACTCTCAATATTCTTGATAGCAAAAGATGCTTCCGAAGGAATATTTGGACTGTCTTTTATAATTTGAAGTGCCAAATCTTTTATGGAATCGATAATTGCAGAAAACTCTTGATTGTCCACAGCAGGCTTTGCCTCTGCAACATCCTTGACTTTGGCTGTAATATAAGGAGTTTCTGAAATGACTTCTTCAATTTCAAAACGTTTTTTACCCTGAATGATCACCGTAGTGTTGCCATCGGGCATTTTGAGTACTTTCAAAATACGAGCAACCGTGCCTGTTTTATAGATGTCCTTAGCTTCCGGGTCTTCAATAGTCTCATCCTTTTGAGATACTACCCCAATAGTTTTTTTACCGTTATTGGCATCGTTGATGAGCTTGATGGATTTATCCCGTCCCGCAGTTATGGGGATGACGACTCCTGGAAACAAAACCGTGTTGCGCAAAGGCAATATGGCCAGTGAGTCTGGAAGGAGTTCGTTATTTATTGCTTCTTCGTCTTCCGGCGTCATTAAAGGAATCAATTCTGAATTCTCATCAAACTCCTGAAATGACAAACTGTCAAGACTTAAAAAATTAGATTTCGCCATAGTATATTTTTAGTCATTCTGTCATTAAAATACAGAATTCTTTAATTATAGTTAATTAAGATTTCATTAATTACTACTGATTTTCAGTACCTTAAACTGTTTGAGCAATTAATTACCTTTATGGTTTTTCAATAGTTATGCCATTAGGCTCTAAATATTGAAATTTTTTTTTTCACAGAGTGTAACAACTCACTTGTTGGTGCATCTCTATAATAAAGTATTTGTTTTTTGTCACTAACCCATCAAGATATTACGCAATTATTGCAGCAATGCAAAATAGGCCACCAACAAGCGCAGTTGGAAGTCTATAACCGCTATTATAAAGCGATGTACAACACTGCATTTCGTATTGTTAAAGACCGTTTTGAGGCTGAAGACATTATGCAAGACTCATTTCTATCGGCCTTTACCAAATTAGACAGTCTAAAAGATCCACAGATCTTTGGGGCATGGTTAAAACGAATCGTTATCAATAATAGCATTCAGCATTACAAAAAGAATATTAAATACCCAGATGTGCACTTAGACGATGTGCTGTATAAAGTAGATGATGGTTCGATTGGACATTATGAAGTGCATGATTCCCAAAACCTCAAAGCGCAACAAGTTTTAAAAACCATGAAATCCTTAAAGCCCAATTATCAAATGAGTCTCACATTGCATCTCATTGAAGGTTATGATTATGATGAAATTTGTGAGATCATGGAAATTTCCTATGCAAATTGCCGGACCATGATCTCCCGAGCAAAAGAAAGCTTAAGGCATAAAATGGCAGTAGTGGTTAATTAGAATACACATTATGAAAAAAGAGACTATAAACGAATTGTTTGAGCGCTTACATGGCGACTTCGACATAGAAAATGCAAACGAAGGCCACCAAAAACGCTTTCTGGATAAGTTAAATGGTGTTCAAACCATACCAGTAAGTAAAAATAACAAAGGATTTCAGTTTTGGAAACCACTCTTAGCACTGGCGGCTTCTTTGGTTATTGGCTTTGCCATTTTTACAGCAATACCACAACCACAAAAAGTCCAGGATTTAGCGAGTGTATCACCTGAGCTATCAAAAACCCAAGATTTTTTCAATGCTGCGATTGCACAAGAGTTGACCCATTTAAAAACCAAGCGATCTCCAGCAACAAACATCCTCATAGATGATGCACTCGAACAGCTCAAGCTCTTAGAAAAAAATTACAAACAGCTTAAACTGGATCTTATGGAAAGTGGTAATGATAAGCGGGTGATTTATGCTATGATTGCCAACTTTCAAAATAGAATTGAACTCCTTCAAAATGTAATGATCCATATTGAAGAGGTTGAAGACATGAACACGACTCCCAATATTTTATAAAATACCAACATGAAAACACTAAACGCCTATACTCTATTTTTTGCACTATTAATGGTGCCCTTATTGAATTTTGCCAACGAAAATGTACCCTTTAATGGCAAGCATACTGAAGAGAAAGTCATTAAAAGAGAATTTTCAGTCGCCAAAAATGCCACCTTAAAAGTGGATAACTCCTATGGAAACATCAATGTTACTACTTACGAAGGCACGGTAATTCTATTCGAGGTACGCATCAAGACCAATGGCAACGACCTTGAGGACGTTCGCGAAAAGCTAAAAGATATTGATGTTGATTTTAGCGCGACTAATGCTTATGTTTCTGCCAAAACGCTTTTCAGCAAAAGTAAATCGCGTTCTTGGTGGAATTGGGGTAATGATAATAATGTAAACATGGAAATCAATTACATCATTAAATTGCCCATTAGCAACAATGTAGACCTCAACAATGATTACGGAAGCATTTCATTGGATCGTTTAGAAGGTCGCGCCAACCTCAATTGCGACTACGGAAAAATAACGACCAAAGAGTTAATGGCCGATGGCAATAACATCAATTTTGATTATTCCAACAACTGCTATTTTGAATATATCAAAAGTGGAAAGATCAATGCAGATTACAGCAGTTATACCGTAGCTAAAACCAAAAACCTGGAAATCTCGGCAGATTACACCAAGTCTGAAGTGGAAATTGCGGAAAACGTTAGTTACAATTGCGATTATGGATCGGTAAAAATCAACAACGCCAACAACGTTAATGGTGATGGCGATTATCTCACATTAAGGCTGGGTAACGTTTATAAAAATGTGAACATTCGGGCCGATTATGGTTCCATTAAGATCGATAACATGGTGGCCACTGCGGGTAATATTGAGATTGAATCTGATTATAACGGAATCACCATTGGCTACGACCCTGACTATCAATTTAAATTTGACATTGATTTGGAGTACGCCTCACTTCGGAATGCAGACGACTTCAATTACACAAAAAAACAAATTGAATCGACCGATAAATATTTTCAAGGGTACTATGGTTCAGAAAGCAGTGGAAATCGAATCCGTATCAAATCCGATTATGGCAGCGTTACCTTCAAAAGAAATTAAATTATCAATACATCCTTCAACATACAAACCATTAAAACATTAACCATCAAATTAAACATAACAATTATGAAACTATCAATCTTAGCATTCGCTTGTATCTTATGTTTTGGCTGTGCCCAAGGCAAATGGAATAATAATCGCATTGAAGGCAATGGCCAAATAGAAACCATTACAAGAACCACTTCAGATTATGATGGCATTAAGTGCTCTGGCTCCTTTGAATATATTCTTGTAAAGGGTACTGAAGGCAAAATTACCATTCAAGGTGAGGCCAACTTGTTAGAGTATATTACTACGGAAGTACACAATGGTGTGTTAAGCATTAGTACCGAAAACAACGTTAATATAAGTCCGAGCAGAAATAAGGATATTGTGGTCACGATCCCTTTTGAAACTATAAGCCAAGTGAGCTTATCTGGTTCTGGTGATTTAAGAAATACAGATAGCATCACCTCTAAAACATTAGAAGTGTCATTAGCTGGCTCTGGTGATGTGCTGTTAGACATCAACACCTCTTTGGCAGATGGCAGCGTTACGGGTTCTGGAGACCTAACCTTGAGAGGCACAACTGAAAATCTAGAAGTTGGGGTCACGGGTTCGGATGATTTTCATGGCTTTGATCTTAAAACTGAAAACGTTGATGTTTTTGTTACAGGATCTGGAGATGCAGGGGTAAACTGTGAAAGCAATCTCAAAGCGCGGGTCACAGGATCTGGCGATATTGAATACCGTGGCCATCCTAAAAACACAGATACCAAAGTAACTGGCTCAGGGAGTATAAGTAATTGAAAATTAAACAAAATAAATGGGTTATAAGTTGTAGCTAACAAAAAAGCGAATGGCCATGTGCCATTCGCTTTTTTGTTGATTATGTTTAAAGCTTTTACTGCTTTGTGTAGATGAAGGTCAAATCTTCATTTACAGTGACTGTAAAATCCTCCCCGTCCATAGCCACAAAACCACTAGGTACAAATATAGAAAGCTCGTTGCCATCAACCGTATAATTATAAGCGTCGCCAGCAATGGTTACCGTTAATTGGCTTCCGTTATCGGTCCAGGTGAAATTGGTGTTTTCAACTTCGGCAGTACATTCTACAAAAAAATCAAAACTGTTGGTCGTGCCTGTTTCCACTTCCGAAGTAAACGTAGCATAAGACGTGCTCATAGATACGCCTGTCCCATCGGCATTAAACACTAAGGTCTCATTGTTGTAACAATCGATCTCATCCAAGAAATCCAGACTCTCTTCACCATCATTATTTAAATCGATTGGATTTTCGCCCAACCAGGATGTTAATTTCCAAGTCCCTTCAATTTCCGCGTTGCCTTCGTTAGTAATTGAACAATCCTCTAAACCGTCAATTATAGACTGCGTATCAGCATTTGCCCCGCATTGATCGATGAGATTTTCAAGCGCTGTTCTGTAAGTACTGCACAGTTCGGCATAATTGTCGGTGGTGGCATTGTCAAAAGCCGATTGTGCTGCTCCAACTGCTGTAGTAGCAACTGCGCATTCATCTGGTTGGGTGAATTGGGTGCAATCTCCAAGTGAGGCAGCAGCGGTTTGCAAAACTCCATTTACATCCCCACAGGCAGTTATTTGTGCAATCAACGCAGCCTTATAGGCAGTACAGACTTGAGAATAATTATCCACATTGGCACCGGTAAAATTGACCGCTGCTTGAGCGGTGGCTTGAGATGCTCCTTGGCAACCGGCAATACCATCGGTATTAAAATCACCTTCAAATGGCTCATTGTCACAGGACGCCACAGTGATTAACAAGAGGCAAAATAGCGCAGTAGTTATCTTATTGGTAGATATTTTCATAGTTTATTTATTAATTCAATTACAAACTTACAGATTTATTTTAAATCGTCTCTCGTGGCACTCTAAATAACAAAATGATGCCCACCAAAAAGAACACAAAAAGGAATAAGATGGCATTTCGCATGCTACCCGTTATTTGATCTATAGTGGCAAAAATAACCATTCCTATAACGATTCCTATTTTTTCGGCAACATCAAAAAAGCTGAAATATGACGTGGTATCCTTAGTTTCTGGTAAAAACTTAGAATAAGTGGAGCGTGCCAGCGCCTGAATGCCTCCCATTACAAAACCAACCAAGGAGGCTGCGATATAAAATTGCATGGGCGTTTTCATAAAATACGCATAAAAGCACAATCCCATCCAGATAAAATTAACCACGATAAGGGTTTTGATGTTCCCGAATTTTGTAGAAGCTCGCGAGGTTAAAACCGCTCCAAGAATGGCAACCAGTTGAATCACTAAAATACTAGAAATCAACCCTATTCGCTTCGCATCGGCACCTCCCCAAGCAATTTCTTCTTCGCCAAAATAAACCGCCACCAACATAATGGTTTGTACCGCCATACTAAACACAAAGAATGCTGCGAGATAACGTTTCAATCTCAAGTTGCCCTTAAGCTGTAACCAAACCAATTTCAGTTCTTTCAATCCATTAAAAACGACAGCTTTGGTGACTTTTTGCCCTTTTGAAGTTCCGTTGGGCAAGACGTAAAATGTATACTGGCTAAAAAGAATCCACCAAAGCCCTACAGTTATAAAGGCAATGCGCATGGCTTCAAACGAAGCATTATTTTGGGCAATCTTCAGGGCTTGATCAATTTCAGCTGGTGTACCCGTATTAACAATCGTTTCGGCAATGCTAACATCAAAACCAAAAAATTGTGGTTGCATAACCATAGCGAGATTGATGATCAATAAAATAACACTTCCTATATAGCCCATACTAAACCCTTTAGCGCTAATGTGATCTTGTTGCTCTGGAAACGCAATATCGGGCAAATACGAATTATAAAACACCAAACTCCCCCAATAGCCCAATAAGCCCATAAAATAAAAGAGCAAACTGAGGTGTATGTGTTCTAAACTAAACCAATACAGACCGATACAGCCCAAACCACCGAGATAGCAGAAAAACTTCATGAAATTCTTCTTATTACCCACATAATCGGCAATGCCAGAAAGGATAGGTGACGAAAACGTCACCACCAAAAATGTAAATGCGGTGACATAAGTGATTAGTGCGGTACTCTTAAAGACCATCCCAAAAGCGGACACATGCTTTTCAACTTGATCAATAAAGAGCGCCGAGTAAAAAATAGGAAAGATGGAAGACGCAATGGTTAAGGTATATACGGAATTGGCCCAGTCGTAAAACGCCCAGGCGTTGAGCAGTTTTTTGCTTCCTTTTTCTGGTTGCTTCATAAGGGCTGTAGTAAATTATTAAATATCTTATAAATCTCTATGGACATAAGAACAATAAAATAAGACAAGATTTATAAAAAAAGCTGTTCAATTCATTGAACAGCTTCGAAAATACTATATTTTTTAGTCTTGACAATTAAAATTTGCCTAAAGGTCTAAATGAAGTCACTCCAAATTTCTTCGCTTCAGTGACCGCCTTGGGCGCCAAGCTTTCCAAATTAGAAATTCGGGACGCATTGGCAGGGTGGGTGCTCAAAAATTCCGGTGGTGCTTGACCCCCACTATTGGCATCCATTCGTCTCCATAAATTGGCAGCTTCATTGGGATCATATCCTGCAATAGCCATTAAATAAATACCTATTTGATCGGCTTCGGTTTCATGTTTTCTACTAAAAGGCAACATCACCCCTACATTTGTGGCGATACCAAAGGCTTGGTTATAAAGCCCCAAATTGTCACTATCGGATAAAGCCACGTTACCCGCCACTTGAACCCCTTGCTGCAACAAATCGGCGCTCATACGCTGCTGCCCGTGATTGGCCAAAGCATGCGCTACTTCGTGACCCATAATGGCAGCAATGGCTGTTTCGTTTTCCGCAATAGGCAAAATACCTGTATAAAATACAATTTTACCTCCAGGCATACACCAAGCATTCACCGTTTTGTCATCTACCAAATTATACTCCCAACGGTAATCTTTTAAATAACCTTGTTTGCCAACAGCATTCAAATAACGTTCTGCAGCTACAGCGATGCGCTGCCCCACGCGAGAGATCATTTCTGCATTGGCAGTACCTTTGACCACTTTGTTATCGGTTAAAAATTGATCGTATTGTGCAAATGCAGAAGGAAATAAGGAATCATTCCCCACAATTGCTAAAGTCTTCTTCCCTGTAAATGGGTTGGACGCGCAAGACAAAAACAAACTTATAGTGACAATAGCCACAATTTTATTCTTAATATTCATGGTTTAAGTTATTAATTAATCAAGGTAATTTACAAAAACAATAGCTATCATTTAACTCTTACCCTTCTATTATTATCACAAATAATATTCCGGTTTCATTAATTCTCTTTCCTACCAATTAAGTGCAACTCCGAGAATTCCTTGGCGATTGTCATTTTGGATTCGCCATTTTTAATTAATTGCGCGATAGGTACCACGACGTTATCAATCTGAATTTCTTCGATCTCAAATGGGAGTCCGTGAAGCTTGATTTCAAAATCACTGTAATCCGCATCAAATTTTCCTTCCTTGTGTTGTTGAATGATCAATTCGTTGGCCTTACCGGTTAATTTAAAGGTTCTAAGGCTATAACGTCCTTTGGTATAATCATAGCCATCGTGGGCGTCATCATAAAGTTGGGAGCTTTCTTTCCCTTCTTTATAGTACACATCCAAGCTTACGGTTTCTATTATCTTCTCATCCACATATTGTTGTATTGGATACTTCGGAATTATTGCCCCTTCTTTTATAAAAATTGGCATCTCATCCAAATCGGCATCCACCCATAATTCTTTACCACCTTCCAATACCGAATCATCCCAGAAACTATACCAGTTTCCTCTTGGGATGTACATGCGTCGTCCCTTGGCATTGGGCTCTAATATTGGACAAGCCAAAATTTGGGTCCCGAAAACAAATTCATCGGTTCTATAATGCGTGTGCACATCGTCTTGATCATAAAGAACCAGCGAATTTAATATGGGAGTACCATTTTCGACATAATTCCAAAAAGTGGTATACAAATAAGGTAGCAATTGGTATCGAATTTCAATAAACTTACGCACCACATCGGTCACATCTTCTCCAAAGGCCCAAGGCTCTTGATCGCCATGATCTCCTGAAGAATGAACTCTAAAAAAGGGATGAAATATTCCCAATTGAACCCATCTTGTAAACAATTCACCTTGGGGTTGCTCTGCAAATCCGCCAATATCGCTTCCTGCAAAACTAAAACCACTCATCGCCAATCGCTGGGCTTGCACGTTGGCAATCCAAAGGTGCTCCCAAGTGGCCACGTTATCACCCGTCCAAGTAGACGTGTAGCGTTGCGTGCCTGAGTAGGCTGCTCTGGTAATTACAAAAGGTCGTTTGGGATAGGCAAACTTTTTAAGCCCTTGATAGGTGGCTCTCGCCATTTGCATGCCATAGACATTGTGGGCTTTTCTATGGCTACAGCGGTTGCCATCATATTCATGGCGAACATCATCGGGGAACGTTTTGTTCGGCACCTCCATCACCGCAGGTTCGTTCATGTCATTCCACACCCCTTTTACGCCGATCTCTTCAATAAGTTCTTGAAATAATCCTGACCACCACTCGCGCACTTCAGGATTTGTAAAATCCGGGAAATAACATTCACCTGGCCATACTTTGCCTTTCATATAAGGTCCGTCGGCACGTTTACAGAAATAATCGTTTTCCAAAGCTTCTTTAAAAACGGAATAATCCTTATCAATTTTAATTCCAGGATCGATAATGGCTACCGTTTTAAATCCATCCTCCAATAGTTCCTTAACCATCCGCTTGGGATCTGGAAAATAATCTTTGTTCCAAGTGAAACATCTAAATCCCTCCATATAATCGATATCCAAATAAATGGCATCGCAAGGAATTTTTAGTTTTCTGAAATTATTAGTTATACTTTTTACTTTTTGTTCAGGATAATAGCTCCATTTGCATTGGTGAAAACCCAAAGCCCACATGGGCGGTAATAAATGGGGTTTCCCGGTAAGATCGGTGTAGCTTTCCACTACTTCGGTCATTTTGGGCCCATAAATAAAATAATAGTTCATTTCACCGCCCAATGCCCAGAAACTGGTGACATTGCGACGTTCTTGAGCGAAATCAAAAAAGGTTCTGAACGAATTGTCAAAGAACACGCCATACGCCTTGTTATGGTGCAAGCCCGTATAAAAAGGAATGGATTTATAAATAGGATCACTATCTTTTCCGTAGGCGTAAGAATCGGTGACCCAATTCTCAAAACGCTTGCCCTTTAAGTTGATATGGCTAGGTTTATCTCCCAAACCATAATAGCTCTCCCCGTCATTGGACACTTTACTCATTTTTACAATGTTGCCACCAAACTCATAACTTTCTTCCCAGTGAAAGCCAATTTCATCTTGATTGATCAAACGATGATCCAAGGCGTCATAAATTTGAACCCCTAAATTGGTCTTGGAAATATGGCATTCCAATTTTGAAGTTGTGATTTTATAAAACGTTTTGAGATCTTCTATTTCGAGATGGTTATACCCCATACTTGCGTATTTGGTAATGGCATAAGAAAAATCGTTGTCAAAACTTCCAGTAGTGGTATAGCGAAAGCGCAGGACGCTATCGCGCAAAACAGTAACTTGTAATACGACGTCATTATCGGTAGAAAAATAAAGTGTATCCACATCTTTTCTAAAATCAATGACCTTTGAAGGTGTCAGATTGCCTTTATGCTCTAATTCTGTATTTGTAATCATAAGTTTAGCTATTGTAAAAACGAGTAAAAAAACGGAAAAAAGACGAGTTACAAAAGTATTATTAATTCAAGTTATGAGTTATTTTCAACTCAAACGTTTTCGAACCAGCAAATTATTTTGAAGCATCGCCCAGAGCCAAAATTCTGAACTCGTTTCGCTTAGTTTTAAGCATAAGATACATACTAAATCATTTAAATGACGCACTTACTGGTCATGAAAAATATTTTAAATGCATAACTTTGAGCTATTCAAATTTGACTTTAACAGCATGAAAATCGTTTTTGCCACCAATAACGCCAACAAACTAAAGGAAGTGCAGGCACTCATCCCAAATCACATCCAACTCATCGGCCTAGAAGCTATTGGTTGTTTTGAGGAAGTTCCGGAAACGCAAGAAACCATTGAAGGCAACGCCATTCAAAAAGTTGAATACATTAAATCCACCTATGGTTATGATTGCTTTGCAGACGATACCGGACTGGAAGTGACCAGTTTAAATGGAGAACCCGGTGTTTATAGTGGCCGATATGCTGGCGAACAACGTAACGCCCATGATAATATGGACAAACTTTTGACGAAACTAAAAGGCGAAATGAACAGGAGCGCACAATTTAAAACGGTAGTTGCTTTACACCTTAATGGAAAGACCCTCACATTTACTGGCATTTGCAAAGGCGAAGTGACAGCATCCAAACAAGGCAAGGACGGATTTGGCTATGACCCCATATTTAAGGCGGAAGGCTTTGAAAAGACATTTGCTGAAATTTCTTTAGCTGAAAAAAATGAAATTGGTCACCGCGGAAAGGCTGTACAACAGTTGGTAAACTACCTTTCTAACCTGTAATCCTTTACTCAATTAGGCCCTGTACAACGTGATTTTTATATAAAAGCATAATACTACTGTCCAATCTCTCGCGATCACGATGGAGCAATTGTTGGAGCTCTTTTTTGCTTTGGTTAATTTTATTATTTCAACCGAATTTGAAAGCAAAAAAAGCGACTTGCGAGAGCGTGCGAAATCGCCCCAAAAATTAATAATGAGAATATAATGGTTTTGTCAACTTAAAGCGTATCTTTGCACCTTGAAAAATTCCGATGTGTCGGAGTTATAATTTCCTCAGAGTGAGGATGTGTTCCCTAGAAGTTTAAGTGTTTAGTATGTCGATTCGCTTCTTTTGTAACACACAAAGATCATAATCGAATACATATACTCAAAAAAAAGAATGAGCACATTCAAAGAACTCGGTCTTCAAGAAGACCTGTTACAAGCTGTCAATGATTTAGGTTTTGAAACACCTAGTGACGTACAAGCACAAGCCATCCCAATTTTATTGGAAAAAGAAACCGATCTGGTTGCCTTGGCGCAAACTGGAACCGGTAAAACCGCAGCATTTGGTTTTCCTATGTTGCAAAAGATAGATGTAGACAGTCGCACCACCCAAGGTTTGATTCTCTCTCCTACCCGCGAACTTTGTTTGCAAATCACCAACGAACTTAAACTTTACGGTAAATATTGTAAAGGACTTAATGTTACCGCCATTTATGGTGGCGCTAGCATTACAGACCAAGCAAGACAAGTAAAACGTGGCGCACAAATTATTGTGGCGACTCCCGGTCGCATGAAAGATATGATCAACCGTAATATGGTTGATATTTCAAAAATTGAATACGCAGTGCTTGATGAGGCCGATGAAATGCTCAACATGGGCTTTTATGAGGACATTACCGATATTCTCTCACACACGCCAAAAGAGAAAAACACATGGTTGTTTTCTGCAACTATGCCCAAGGAAGTATCTCGAATCGCTAAAGATTTTATGCGCGATCCAATAGAAATTACTGTTGGGAACAAAAATGAAAGCACCAATCAAGTGTCTCACGAGTATTACTTGGTGAATGCACGGGACCGTTACCAAGCTTTAAAACGTTTGTGTGATGCCAATCCAGATATATTTTCGGTTATCTTTTGTCGTACCAAACGCGATACGCAAAAAGTGGCTGAGAATCTTATTGAAGATGGTTATAGCGCAGGGGCCCTTCACGGTGACTTGAGCCAGAACCAACGGGATTTGGTAATGAAGTCTTTTAGAAACAAGCAAATACAAATGCTCGTGGCTACAGATGTCGCTGCCCGTGGTATTGATGTTGACGATATTACCCACGTTATAAATTACCAATTGCCAGATGAACCTGAAATTTACACACACCGTTCTGGACGAACAGGACGTGCTGGAAAAACAGGGATCTCCATGGTAATCGTTTCTAAGAGTGAAGTGCGCAAGATCAAGAGTATCGAGCGTATTATCAAGAAGGAATTTGAGAAAAAAGAAATCCCAAGTGGGATAGATATTTGCGAAGTGCAACTAATGTCACTCGCCAATAAAATAAACGATACCAAAGTTAATCATGAGATTGACAAATATTTAGACAGCATCAATACCTTGTTTGAAGATACGGAAAAGGATGAACTGATCAAGAAATTCTTTTCGGTTGAATTTTCCCGTTTTTTCAACTATTACCAAAAAACAAAGGACCTCAATTCGATTGCCACCTCATCAAGAGATTCTGAAGGGGGTCGTGCCTATGGCGGAAGCGGAAACGAAACCCGTTACTTCATTAATGTTGGTAAGAAAGACGGTTACGATTGGATGCAATTGAAGGATTTCTTAAAGGAACAACTGGAATTAGGTCGTGATGATGTATTTAAGGTTGACGTAAAAGATAGTTTCTCTTTCTTTAATACGGAAAAGGCCACCGAAGAAAAAGTATTGGCATTTTTCACCGATTTTAAACATGATGGACGCTTTGTGAATGTGGAAGTAAGCCAAGATCAAGGCGGAAGCGGTAGTCGTGGCGGTCGATCAGGTGGAAAGCGTCGTGATGGCGGAGGCGGAAATCGCAGACGTAGTGATTCTCCAAGAGGTGAAAGACGCTCTGGCGGAGGAGGAAGACGCAGTGATTCTGGCTCAAGCTTTGGATCTGGAAATCGCAAAGATAGACGTAGTGGATCTGGTGACAGACGTTCTGAAACAAGTTCGGCATCCGATAGACCTAGACGTTCAAGACGTAGAGACTAGAAATATTTTAGATTTTCAAATGATAGAAAGTTCCAACATGCCTATGCAGTTGGAACTTTTCTGTTTTGACAGCGCAACAACTTTGGGGCATCTGCAATCTTTCTGTTAGTTTAGAATTTAAATTCAAAAATAAAATAGATTCGTATGGAGAAGCCACTAAAAATGAAGCATTTTAGTTAATATTTAGTCAAATTATAAGGCATCCCTCAAACTTCAACTTTAGTTTAGTATTTTTATCACGCAAACGCATTACATGAAACACCCAATAGCTTTATTTTTTAGCCTCCTAATGTCGGTAGTATCCTTTGGTCAAGACGAACAAGATACTTCGGTCAAAGGCACTGTTATTGATTTGAGCACCGATTTACCCATGGATCGCGTCAATATCGTTAACCTTAACCAAGTCATTGGCACTTCCACCGATGATAAAGGTGATTTTACAGTCAACGCCAAATTAAACGATACTTTGCATTTATCTTACATTGGCTATAAATCCATCAAAGTACGAGTTACCAATGACTGGTTGAAATTTGGCGAAACAAAGATCGGCATGACCGAGCTGGCCCTGGCGCTGGAAGAAGTTGTGGTCAATCAACTTAAACTTACCGGTTATTTGGAAGTAGATGTAAAGCAAGTGCCCATTAAATCGAACTACCGTTATAGCATTTCAGGACTGAGCAACTCTGGCTATGAAGCTGGCGATCGCAGACCCAATGCGGTAAGCAAAGTGATTGGTGCCATTTTTAATCCTGCCGATTTTCTTCATAATATCTTCGGAAAAAAACCAAGGGAGCTAAGCAAGCTCCGGAAAATGAAAGAGGATGACGAAATTAGAAATTTACTCGCTTCACGCTTTGATCGCGAAATGTTGCTGGTACTTCTGCAAGTAGATCGATTTGATTTAGATGAAATAGTAAATCAATGCAACTATTCTAAAGACTTTATACAAAACGCCAATGACTTGCAAATCCTGGATGCCATTAGTGAATGTTATGAAGAATATAAAATCCTCAATCGCAACAAACGCGGGCGTATTTAGAGTTTCAGCTTATTGCTCTTGGTAAAAGCGTTCAATAATCTGTTCATGACTTTTGATGGTTTTCTTGCACCAATCCAATCTTTTTTCCAACTGTTCGGCTTCCGTTAATTGCCAGTTCACATCACTTCGCTTTAATTTCGAAGTCACCTCCTGAAGAATAATTGCAGCAGAAACAGAGATGTTCAAGCTTTCCGTAAAACCATACATGGGGATTTTCAAAAAACTATCCGCTTCTGCAATAACCTCGTTCGACAAGCCTTCTGTTTCCCTTCCGAAGAAAAAACAGGCTTTTTTGCTCACCTCAAAGTCTTGAAGCGTCGCATCATTTTCATGAGGGGTCGTGGCCACAATGTGATAGCCTTCCGTTTTTAAAGTTTTAATGGCATCTTTTACTGAGTTATAACGGTGCAAATCGACCCATTTTTGCGCGCCCATGGCGATTTCATTGTCAATTTGCTTTGCGTTTTGCTCTTCAATAATATGCACGTCCTGCACGCCAAAAACGTCACAGGTTCTCATCACCGCACTGGTGTTGTGCAATTGGAACACATCTTCAGTAGCCACACAAAAATGCTTGGTTCGTTGAGAGAGTACGCTCTTAAATTTTTCAATGCGAGCGCTGGTCAAAAAACTTTCAAGATGCTCAAGAAGTGCAGTATCGATCATAGCCCACAAAAATAGTAAGTTTTGGCGCACCTTGACCATAAAAACCAATCAATGCAAAATACTTAGGCGTTGCCTTCAGGAGAGACCCATTTTAAACAAACACTTTATGGGTAAAACTTAAGGAAAAATCATAATTGAGAACTCTAATTTTAGTAAATTATATAATTGTTAAATAATTAATTAAATTATTGTATTTCTTATAAAAATTAAAGATTCCCATAAGAAGATTGCGGTTATTAAGTTAAAAATACGATATTGTAATTGAACAGCACCTATAGTCCCCAAGTCTAAGTTTGTTCTATTTCCTACAAAACTAATTTTAATAAGTGCCGGCGAATGCATTAATTTCGCCCACTTATTTTACATAACCATTTTAAAACTAAACTATTGAAAGAAGATTATCACAAATGGTACTCCCCCACGTTGAGCAAGGATATAGAAATGCTGGTTTTTGGCCATGCGGGTTATCCGGTAGTGCTTTTTCCTACCACTAGTGGCAGATATTATGAATGCAGAGATTTTAAGCTGATAGAATCTGCTCGGTGGTTTCTTGAGGCAGGCTTAATTCAAATTTACTGTCCAGATAGCATCAATGAATTGAGTTGGTATGATAAAAACATCCCTCCTTCCGCGCGCGTTCAAAATCATATGTGGTATGACCAATTCCTATTAGACGAAATAGTGACTCCTATTCGCCAGCAAAAAGGGTTGGATAAAATTGCAGTTGCAGGGGTGAGCTTTGGTGGCTACCACGCTGCAAATTTTGCCTTTAAGCATCCTGAGCTCGTGAGCCACATGTTTAGCTTAAGCGGTTCTTTTGATATCAAGTCGTTTTTGGATGGTTTTTATAATGATGACGTGTTTTTCAACAATCCTGTAGATTTTTTACCGGGTAGTAACCATCCCGACCTTTGGAACATGAAGATCATTCTGGGTGTTGGTGAATGGGATATTTGTTTAGAAGCCAATCAACGCCTGGCTAAAATTTTAACCGAGAAGCAAATGCCATTTTGGTTTGACGAGCGCAAGTGGGCAGAACACGACTGGCCAATTTGGAGACAAATGTTTCCACATTACCTTTCTACCATATAAATTAAATACTAACTATAAACTAGACAAGATTATGAGAAAAATAGGCATATTATTTGGTCAAGAGAACACATTTCCACAAGCATTTATTGATCGTGTCAACCAGAAGATACAAGAAGAAAACATTAAGGACATGATGGCGGAAGCGGTTTCCATAGATACCGTAGAACAAGCTAAAAGTGACGAGTACGCGGTAATCATTGACCGTATTTCACAGGATGTACCATTTTACAGGGCTTATTTAAAAAATGCTGCCATCACTGGTACTGCGGTTATCAATAATCCGTTTTGGTGGAGTGCCGATGAAAAGTTTTTCAATAATGCCTTAGCTGAAAAAATAGGGGTTCGAGTCCCAAAAACCTTCATTTTACCAACCTCTCAGCGTCCGCCAGATACAGACGAAAACTCTTTCAGAAACATGAAATACCCTTTTGATTGGGAAAAAATGTTCGATACCATTGGTTTTCCTGCTTATATGAAACCTCATGATGGGGGCGGATGGAAAAGTGTGTATCGTGTTGAAAACCCAGATGATCTTTGGAAAAAACATGGTGAAACCGAAAATCTGGTCATGATGCTTCAAGAGGAAATTGACTTCAAAGAGTATTTTAGATGTTATGTTTTAGGAACGGACCAAGTGCACATTATGCAATATGAGCCTAGAAATCCGCACCATTTGCGTTATGTTATCGATGGACCACAAGTGGATCAAAAGATATTGGATACGGTTCATGATTACTGTATCAAATTAAATAAAGCGTTGGGCTACGATTTCAATACTGTTGAATTTGCTGTTCGCGATGGCATTCCTTATGCAATTGACTTTTGCAACCCAGCACCAGACGCCGATATCCATTCCGTTGGTCAAGACAACTTTGATTGGATTGTTGAAAAGGCTGCAATTATGGCCATTGAAAAGGCAAAACAATATAAAAAAGGACAAATGAACCTTACTTGGGGCGCTTTTGTGAGCGATCAAATTAAACCGAAAGCTGCTCTGGTAAAAAAGAAAGCAGCTCCTAAAAAATCTCCAGCCATAAAACCAATTGCGAAGAAACCAGTAAAAAAAGCTGCAGTAATAAAAACGGAAGACAAGAAAGCTGCGGTTAAAAAAGCACCAGCTAAAACCGCTGCTGTAAAAGCTGACGCCATTAAAACATCGGCAACGAAAAAACAAGCTGTAAAGAAGAAGCCCGTTAAAAAATCAGCTCCAAAAATCAATAAAAAATAAAGTCGACACCCGGTTTTTTTAAGCTATAAAAAGACGCCACTAACGAGCAACGCATATGAATTTCACCCTAGGTATTGAAGAGGAATATCAAGTAATCTGCCCCGAAACGCGGGAACTGATTTCACATGATCAACAAATTGTTACGAGAGCTGCCCAATTACTCAATGAGCAAGTAAAGGCCGAAATGCACCAAGCTGTCGTAGAGGTAGGCACCAATATTTGTAAGGACATCCATGAAGCACGTACGGAAATAAAGCATTTGCGCAAATCCATTTCCAGCATAGCAAATGATCTTGGCTTTAAGATCGGTGCAGCTGGTACGCATCCGTTTTCGAAGTGGGAAACCCAACTCATTACGCCAAACCCGCGTTATGACGAAATCGTTAATGAATTGCAAGATACTGCGCGTTCCAATTTAATTTTTGGCTTGCACGTGCACGTGGGCATAGAAGACAAACAACTGGCCCTACATTTGGTAAATGCCCTGCGTTATTTTTTACCGCACCTCTACGCCTTGTCTACAAATTCACCATTTTGGGAAGGTCGCAATACCGGATTCAAATCCTTTAGATCTAAGGTGTTTGACAAGTTTCCGAGAACTGGTATTCCGGGTGTTTTCGAAACCGTTGCCCAATATGAGCATTATGTCAATTTGTTGGTCAAAACTAAATGCATCGACAATCCTAAGAAAATTTGGTGGGATATTAGAATCCACCCGTTTTTTCCAACTTTGGAAGTTCGTATCTGTGATGTCCCAATGACCATGGATGAAACCTTGAGCATTGCTGCACTCATTCAAGCATTGGTAGCCAAATTGTACAAGCTTAAAACTCAAAATCTTAATTTCATGTTGTACCATAGAGCACTAATTAATGAAAATAAGTGGCGTGCCGGCAGGTATGGTATCGACGGAAAAATGATTGACTTCGGAAAAGAATGCGAAGTGGATACCAGAGATTTGATGGAGGAATTGTTAGAGTTTGTAGACGATGTTGTTGATGATCTTGGTTCTCGAAAAGATATTGAAAATATCAGAAACATTATGAAGACTGGAACAGGCGCCGACCGGCAACTGGCCATTTTTAAAGAGACCAACGACCTCACGAAGGTCGTCGATTATATTACCGAACAAACTATTTTAGGAACGGAATAAGCTATCTTTGCAAAATGGCTCCAACACTTGACGAGGCCATTTTCCAAATCAAAGATTACAATGAAAAAAGCACACGTAAAACTGGCCATTCTGGACATGAACAACAGCGAACCCAATCAAGGACTGCGTTGTATCACGGAAATCGTCTCTTTTTTTAAGCAAGAGGTCGACTATCAAATTTTTGATGTGAGATCAAAACAAGAATTTCCAGATAGTACTTTCGATATTTATATTTCCAGTGGCGGGCCCGGAAGCCCTTTGGATGCAGGCGAATGGCGCCAACCCTATTTAAAACTCATGCAAGAGCTTTGGGAATTTAATGAAGCTAACACCTATCAAAAAAAGCATGTGTTCTTTATTTGCTACTCCTTTCAAGTCATGTGCGATTATTTTGAATTGGGAAGCATTAAACCCAGACGGAGCACCTCTTTTGGCATTTTACCCATCCATAAGACCAAGGCAGGTATAAAAGATGAACTTTTAGAGGGCTTAAGCGATCCTTTTTATGCTGTGGATTCTCGTGATTGGCAATTGATTCAACCTAGGCTCAAAATATTTAGAGAACAAGGCGCTACCATTTTAAGCCTGGAAAAAATTAGAACCAATGTTGAATATGAGCGAGCCATCATGGCTGTTCGATTTTCCAAGGAATTTGTAGGCACTCAATTTCACCCAGAAGCTGACCCAGTAGGTATGAAAGCTTACTTTTTGGCAGATGAAAATAAGCGCAAAGTCATCACTAATTTTGGCGAGGAAAAGTATGAAAGCATGATGACCCAAATGGACGATCCTGAAAAAATTACCATGACCTACAACAGTATTTTACCAAAATTTATAAAAAAAGCCATCCACCATGTTTCAGCAGCCTTAATTTCTTAGATCCATATGATTCCGAAGCACAGAAAAGCGTATAACGACCATTTTACTGAAGAAAAGTACAGCAAATTTTTAAAGGACATCAATTCACAATTTGATCATACGGTCAATTTTAAAATTGCTGAAACACCTGTATTTATTCCGAAGTATTTAAAGGAAAAGTTAGTAAATGCCTGTGAGGATATTATGAAAGTCATCAATCAGCCCAATTTCAAGACCTTAACAGATGCTGCGTTTTTTGATGAAAACACAATTGTGCCCAATGAGGATGCCCACTCCAAATTCATCCAACTGGATTTTGGCATTTGCAAAACCGATAACGACGAACTGACACCAAAATTGATTGAATTGCAAGGCTTTCCTTCCTTATACTTTTTTCAAGAACTTTTGGGTGGCATGTATCGCAAACACTTTGGCGAGGTCATCCCCAAAAGCTATTCCCAGCATTTAAATGGCATGACACCCGAGCAGTACATTGAACTGTTACGACAAGAAATTGTAGGCACCACCCCTCCCAAACAAGTAATTCTTTTAGAGATTGAACCTGACCAACAAGCCACAGCCATCGATTTTTATGCCACGGAAGCACAGTTGGGCATCAAGGTGCTTTGTATTACCCATTTAAAAAAGCGCGGGAAAACCTTATATTATTTAGATGAAAGCGGTAAGGAAGTTCAAGTTTTAAAAATCTATAACCGCATCATTTTTGATGAACTGGACCAGCGACAAGATTTAAAAACCGAATTCAATTTCAAAGATGAAGTGGATGTGGAATGGATTGGCCACCCCAATTGGTTCTATCGCATTAGCAAATATACCATGCCCTTACTTAAGGGCGATTATGTGCCCAAATCTTATTATTTGGATACATTGGAAACGATCCCTTCCGATTTGGAAAACTACGTATTAAAACCGTTGTATTCCTTCGCAGGTGCCGGTGTTCAAATTCATGTAACGCGAGATATGATTGACGCTATTAAAAACAAAGCCAACTACTTGCTACAAGAGAAAGTGGCCTATGCCCCCATTATAGAAACGATGGATGTGCCCGCCAAATGTGAAATTAGAATGATGCTTTTGCACAACTCCAAAACCAACAAGACCGAAATCGTTAGCAACCTTATGCGATTGAGCAAAGGGGAAATGGTGGGCGTTAAATACAATAAGGATAAAACTTGGGTTGGCGGAAGCACTGGCTTTTTTGAATCTTAATTTTAAGCATTAACACAATTCTAAAGTTCAATGCTTTCAGAAATTACAATGATTTATCGGGCGGTGGCAAGCTTGCATGAAATTCTGATGCTATTTTTTGGGAGTATTTTTCGAGTAATTCCAAAACCCGCTCACTAGAATCTGAAGCCACAATTAAACCAATATGCCACTTCTTGTTCATTCGCCAAACAATTTCCTCATCGGTAAAACTTGAACTATCTGGGTGCTCAAAGCGACTTAAAGATACGATGATGCCTGCATATTTGTTCTTAATTCTTGGTAATTTATACGACGTCTTTCTAAGATTTGCAGATTCAATTTTTGCCCATTCGCTCCAAAGATTGATACCAGATGCAGCTTCGACCATTTCAGCCAGATTGGCACCGCCCACTCGCGACGAGGTTTCCAAAAAGAACAATTCGCCAGTAGCTTTAGACTCAATAAATTCAGTATGAGAAGCGCCAAATTGCATGCCAAAGGCTTTCATCACCTGCGCATTCATTTTTTGAAGTCCTTTTTCGGTTTTGCTGCCTTTTTCAGAACTGGCTGATCTAAAAATCCCACCGCCATGTGCCACTTCAAAAGGTGTATCCAAATATTTGCTCACTCGCGAAAACATCACTTTTCCGTCCATATTTAGACCATCGACATGGTACACATCGCCTGGTGCAAATTTTTCTATAAGGTAATTATCACGTTCGTCCCCTAAGGCATCAATAATGGGCCATAATTCCGCCTTTGAATAAATTTTCTTAATCCCAGTGGCCGAAGCTTCCATTCGCGGTTTCAATAACCAAGGTGCTTCCACGCGATCTGCATAACTATTAATGTCGTCGTTATTAAAAAGCGCAGTAAACTCTGGCACATTAACACCTTCCTCTTTAGCCTTTAAACGCATCGCCAATTTATCTCTAAAATAATGTGCTGTGGTACGCCCCATCCCGGGCATTCTAAAATGCTCCCGCAATAACGCTACCTTCTCAACATCAAAATCGTCAAGTGCCACAAAACGATCAAACTGCAAGGTTCTCATTTTATAGGCAATACCTTTGGTAACATCACTTTGATTCCAGTCTTCAATATAAAACACATCGTCGATCACGTCCCAAGGCCAATCGGCATGCTCGAGTTTCTTTTTGGTCAATAAATAAACCTTGTTGCCATCGGCTTTACAGCCTCTTAGAAAATCGGCACCCTTATAGTAAGTGGTGATACAAAGAAAATTTAACGATTGCTTAGCCATAATGTATTTTGTTGATTGAATGACTAACTTAACGAAAAAATCAAAATTATTCGGCTTTTGTCTTAATAAATTCTATCATTAATTGAATTCCGTAACCTGAGGCACTTTTCATCTTGGCGTAAGGCGAATCACCAAACGAAACTCCGGCGATGTCCAAGTGCATCCAATTTTCGTGAGATTCGGTAAAGAACTCCAAAAACTTAGCTGCGTTGATGCCTCCTGCAATGGGTTTCCCGCTAAGATTTCTAATATCGGCAATATCAGAGTGCAAGTCGCTCTCAAAATCCTCGTATAAGGGCAATTGCCAAACGCGCTCGTGCACTTTGTTTCCTATGGCAGATAATTGCTGCGCCATTTCCTGATTGTTCGTAAACATCCCACCTGCAGCATAGCCCAACGTTCGTACAACGCTTCCGGTTAAAGTGGCTAAATCGATAAGATATTTCGGTTTGATGTTTTTTACAGCATAGCTCAATCCATCGGCCAACACCAAACGCCCTTCGGCATCGGTATCTATGATTTCGATGGTTTTTCCGGAGTATGAATTGATCACATCCCCAGGTCTATAACTATTGCCATCAACCGCATTTTCCGCGGAAGCAACAATCCCAACCACGTTAATGTTCAATTTTAATTTGGCCACCAGTTCTACAACGCCCAAAACAACTGCAGCGCCACCCATATCACTTTTCATGTAGTGCAAATTGGTAGAAGGTTTGATGGACAAGCCGCCAGAATCAAAGGTGATCCCCTTCCCTACTAAGGCAAAATCGACCGTTGGATCGGTCTTTCCATAGTATTCGTTTATTATGACCACAGGTTTGTTCACACTGCCTTGCCCTACGGAAAGAACTGCATCAAAACCTTGGGCTTTCAACTGTTTCTCCTTTAGAACCGTACATTTGTAATTGGTTTGTTCTGCGGAATTTACAGCCCATTCAGCCAAAAATTCTGGTGTTTTAACATTGGGAGGTGCATCGACCAGGTATTTAATGCTGTTTACGGTTTCACCGGTGAATTTCCCTTCAGCTAAACTCGTTGAGATGTCTTCCGAAGTCACAAATGTAACTTGGGTATTACTTAGGGGCGTCTTTTCGCTTTTGAATTCCCCAATGGCATATTGCGCCATTTCCAACCCAATTACTGCCTTCTTTATGGCCTGTGCGGAAAATCCTTCCGCGTAGACCTGAATATCCTGCTCCCAATGTTTTTGAGTTTCGAAAGCCAGTTTTCTAAAGGCATTTTCCAATTGTGGTTCGTGCTTTTCCTCACCCAATCCCAAAAGATAGATGCGGTTTCCCCCAGCACCGTAAAGCAACTGGTAGTTACCAAAGCTCCCGTCAAAATCTGGGTTTTGAATGGGAAGGTATTTTTTGACCTGTTCGAGATTGGTGGCGCTACAAGCTAATATAAAATCCTTAGCCTGATTTAAATCACTGTGTTGTGTGTATGTCATGATTGTGTATTAAAAAAAAGCCATTTGACCGCTTTAGGGAATTCTTCACGCCAATGTACTTCGGCATGATTCCCCATTTCGTTAATGGAAAAATGAAAATCGATATGATGGCCTTTGACCATTTTTTCCTGGATAATCGCTCCAAGTCTCTGCGCGTTTGGCAAATGCGCAATGCTTTCCTTACCGCCAGCATACAAATAGATTTTAGACTCCTGCAAGGGTTTAAAGGACTTGGTATTGTTAAAGACCGTTTTTGAAATCCACAAACTCGGTGAAAAAATCATCATTTTACCAAAGATTCCTGGGTTGGAAAGGCCTGCATGCAAACTAATCAACCCCCCCATAGAACTGCCTCCTATGCCCGTGTTTTCAAAATTGGTGAGCGTTCTAAAATGAGCGTTAACGTATGGAATTAACTTTTCTACCATAAATTGGATGTAGAAATTGCCTTTGCCCTGCCCAAAACGCGGATGATAATACGGTAAATATTCATTAATGCGCTCCTCTTCACCATGATCTATGGCAATGATAATGATATCACTGAGGCCTTCCTCTGCCAGTTTTGCCATGGATTTGTCTATCGCCCAGTCACCATAAGGCGCTAACGGATTGAACAAATTTTGACCGTCTTGCAAATAAAGTACGGGATAACGCTTATCGGTTTGATGGTAATTGTATGGCAAAAGTGCCGATATTTTTCTGGTCGCATTGAGTTGCGGTATTTCATAAGCCTCTTCAAGAACCTCTATAATAGGCTCGTACTCCGTCATTGTCATATATAAAAATTAGGGAAGCGAAAATACAGCATTATCGCAACAGAAACTATCTATTTTACAGATATATTTGAACAATTTACTGTTGATAATATTTTGAGCGTCAATACCTAACCCAAGTAATGATCATATTGTAAAATTAAGCTTCTGTAATAATCCCAAGCAATGGTTTAAATTTGAATTCAGATAAAGTCTAGAGGCTCAAAAAAGTAATTTTTCACTTAAAAAATTGACGAGCAAATCCCAATAAATATCAATGATGATGGTTAATGGCAACAGCCTGCGCCATTTGTAAAAAAGCCAAAGTGGGTGATTTCAGGTTAAAGGAAGATTTTCGTGACAGGCTGGCTCCTTCCGCTCCCACTGAAGCCTACATCACTTTCGCGGAAGCTTCAGTAAAAGCCTATCCGTAATTGCCTCTTTATGCCAAAGTGCACCTATTTGATGATTATTCGGGGACATTGGCTTATTGGAACTTGAGCGCACTGAGCCTGAGCTTTGGTTTAGACTTCATCCAGAAGCTGCGCTCAACTTGGCGACTTGAATTAAGCGAAAATTATCTGAAATTCAGTTTCAATAATATCAAATTGTCATTTTTGAACTTGTTTAGGGCTATTATCAAAATCAAACTACGACATTCGCAAATTCTTTAACTTTGCAGAAATTCCTTCCGATGACAATACCAAAAAAAGTATTAAAAATCATAGGAGGCGTTGTGGTGTTCTTTACCCTACCCACACTGCTACTTTATGTCTTTATGTACTTTAAATATAATGAAGCACTGCCCATTGGACCGGAAGGTGAAGCTGCCGATGAATTAGCATCCCAAATGCTCAATAGCCTCAATTTTGAGGCTTACAAGTCCACAACTTATATTGAATTCACCTTTAAAAAAAGACATCATTTTAAATGGGACAGGGCGCAAAACAGTTGCGAGGTGTATTGGAAAAACTATCGGGTTGATTTGGATCTCAATCGTCACCAACTGAGCAAAGCTTATGAAGGGGATAAAAAAATAGAGGGCGAAGACGCCCAAGAACTCATTGACAATGCCTTAAAGCTCTTTAATAACGACAGCTTTTGGCTCGTAGCGCCATTTAAAGTTTTTGATCCTGGCACAGAGCGTCGACTAATCCAAACCAAACATCAAGAAGATGCCCTTTTGGTCACTTATACTAATGGAGGCAGCACGCCTGGCGATTCCTATCTTTGGCATTTTAATGCTTCGGGCCAACCAGAGTACTTTCAAATGTGGGTGTCTATTTTGCCCATAGACGGGTTAGAAGCCTCTTGGAGCGATTGGACCACTACCGATACGGGCGCGCAACTTCCTACTTTTCATCAATTTCTCGCCTTCGGCTTTGAAATTGACGCCATTAAAACGACACGGGATTCAATGAACTAAAAAAGGGAATACACATTCCCAAAACCTTTTAATCAGACTATGGATTTAGGGTTCTAATTTTGAAAACTGTTCGCCTCCAAATGTTTCGTCTTCAGCAAACGAAAAACGGAATGCTAAACAGATTTCTGCCCCACAAATTGCTGGCTCTTAAGTTTAAATAGCACATTAAAGGTGGTCAAACTGCCATAACTTCTGGTTAAGTATTGCTGCAGTTCAAATTTCTCCTGTTCATCAAGGTTTTTGCTGGCATTTATTTTTTGTTCCATCACTCTCAAACGGTCACGTACCATAGTGATTTTATGGAAAAAACTATCAATAGAGAGCTCCTTCCCTTGCAACCCCGCTTCCCCTGGTTCCATAATTAATTTACCACCCTTCCATTTATCGGCAATGGGAACCACTTCCGAAGCATCACTCCAACGCTTTAAAATATGCACCAAACTGCTTTCAACTTCCGCAAAACTTACAGAATCCACCTCATCTTCGCAGGCTTCAATCACCTCAAAATCACTGTCAAGTTCTATGGTTTCAAGTCCGCTATCCATAAAAGTGACCCAATAATGTTTGCTGGTGACGTTCGTGACGACGCCTTTTCCAAAATTGCTGTGATTGATTCTTGATCCTATTCCGAGTAATTGCATAATATGATGAGTTTAGTATTTTTATATGTCAGCAGAAAAAACCTTCAGAAAATAAAGGTTATTAAAAGCATCAATTTTCAGTCACAAGTATAAGAAATCCAAGATTAAACTTCACAAGACTTTAACATCTAAAATTGTACCTTTGCAATCTTGCAAAACATAATAGAGGTTTTGCCTGTAAAACACGCAATTTTCAGGACATTTTATGAGCAAATTTGACGACGCCATTGAGGTACAGGGTGCCAGAGTGCATAATCTTAAAAATATTGATGTGAGCATCCCCAGGGAGAAATTGGTAGTGATTACCGGTTTGTCGGGGAGCGGAAAATCCTCATTGGCTTTTGACACGATTTACGCCGAAGGACAACGCCGATACATCGAGACTTTTTCCGCTTACGCACGTCAGTTTTTGGGTGGACTTGAGCGCCCCGATGTGGATAAAATTGACGGGCTCTCTCCCGTTATTGCCATAGAGCAAAAGACCACGAGCAAATCACCCCGCTCTACCGTTGGTACGATTACTGAAATTTATGACTTTCTGCGCTTGCTTTATGCCCGCGCGAGTGATGCTTATAGCTACAACACTGGTGAAAAGATGGTAAGTTACAGCGATGAGCAAATTAAGGACTTGATCAAGGAGAGCTACAATGGCAAGCGCATTAATGTGCTCTCGCCAGTAGTCCGTTCCCGCAAAGGCCATTACCGCGAACTGTTTGAGCAAATTGCCAAACAGGGCTTTGTGAAGGTGAGAACCGATGGTGAGGTCAAGGATATTGTAAAAGGCATGAAAGTGGACCGTTACAAGACCCACGACATCGAAATTGTGATTGACCGCCTTAAAATTGATAATACCGAAAACAACGACAAACGCTTGGCAGAAAGCATCAACACCGCGATGTATCATGGTGACGACGTGCTTATGGTGTTAGACCAAGATAGCAACGAGGCACGTTATTTTAGTCGGAATTTGATGTGCCCCAGTTCTGGCATTTCGTACCCGAACCCCGAACCGAATAATTTTTCATTCAATTCGCCCAAAGGAGCTTGCCCCACCTGCAACGGAATAGGCACCCTTTACAAAGTGAATGAGACCAAGATTGTTCCCGATGACTCTTTATCCATAAAGGCAGGTGCCCTGGCGCCTCATGGCCCTCAAAAAAACAGTTGGATTTTCAAGCAATTTGAAACCATTGCACAACGATTTGACTTCAAATTGAGCGATGCGTACAAAATTATTCCTAAGGAAGCCAAACAGATGATTTTATACGGTGGCAAAGATAAATTTTCCGTAGAAAGCAAAACCTTAGGTGTTACGCGCGAGTACAAAATTGATTTTGAAGGAGTTGCCAATTTTATAGAGAGTCAATATGAAAATGCCGAAACCACTTCACTCAAACGTTGGGCAAAAGACTATATGGACAAAGTACAATGTCCAGACTGTGAAGGTGCGCGATTGAGAAAAGAATCGCTGTACTTTAAAGTAAATGCCTTGAGCATTGCGGAATTGGCACAGAAGGATATTGTAGATCTTTCCGAATGGTTTGAAGAGTTGCATAAACATTTGAGCGACAAACAATTCAAAATTGCTGAAGAAGTTATCAAAGAAATCAAAACCAGACTTAAATTTTTATTAGATGTAGGGCTGGATTATTTGTCCCTTAATCGCGGGTCAAAATCCTTATCTGGTGGTGAAGCGCAACGCATTCGATTGGCCACCCAAATTGGGTCGCAATTGGTGGGCGTGCTCTATATTTTAGACGAACCGAGTATTGGCCTGCACCAACGAGATAATGAAAAATTAATCAACTCCTTAATTGCATTGCGTGATATTGGTAATTCGGTAATCGTGGTAGAGCATGACAAGGACATGATAGAACGTGCCGATTATGTGATTGATATTGGCCCGAAGGCAGGGAAATTTGGAGGAGAAATCATTAGCGTAGGTACGCCCGCAGAATTACTTGAGCAAAATACGCTTACCGCCAATTACCTCAACGGGAAAGAAGAAATATCGGTACCCAAGAAAAGACGCGAGGGCAATGGCAAAAAGATTGTTCTCAAAGGCTGCACCGGGAACAATCTCAAAAACGTTTCCGTAGAATTTCCCTTAGGAAAAATGATAGGCGTTACAGGAGTTTCAGGAAGTGGAAAATCGACGCTTATCAACGAGACGCTTTACCCCATAATGAACGCCTACTATTTTAATGGCGTCAAAATACCAATGCCATATAAGAGCATTACAGGTTTAGAGCATATCGACAAGGTCATTGACATTAACCAATCGCCTATAGGCCGAACGCCTCGAAGTAATCCTGCGACTTATACGGGTACTTTTGGTGAGATTAGGAGCTTATTTGCGAAGATACCGGAAGCGCTCATTCGCGGATATAAACCTGGTCGTTTTAGTTTTAATGTTAAGGGCGGTCGTTGTGAAACATGCCAAGGCGCTGGCTTACGAGTGATTGAAATGAATTTTCTACCAGACGTTTATGTGGAATGTGAAACCTGCCAGGGCAAACGCTTTAACCGGGAAACATTAGAGATTCGTTACAAAGGCAAATCTATTAGCGATGTGTTGGACATGACTATGAATGAGGCGGTCAATTTCTTTGAGCACATTCCTAAAATCCACAAAAAATTAAAAACCATCGTAGATGTTGGCTTGGGCTATATCACCTTGGGTCAACAAAGCACCACCTTATCGGGAGGTGAGGCACAGCGTATTAAGTTGGCTACCGAATTGAGCAAACGCGATACGGGCAACACGTTTTATATACTAGACGAGCCCACCACCGGTTTGCATTTTGAAGACATTAGAGTGCTAATGTTGGTTCTCAACAAGTTAGCAGACAAAGGCAATACAGTACTCATTATAGAGCATAATCTCGATGTGATTAAAATGTGCGATTATCTTATTGATATTGGTTACGAGGGCGGACAAGGTGGAGGAAAAGTAGTCGCCAAAGGTACACCAGAAGAACTTGTAAAAGATAAAAAGAGTTATACCGCCAAGTTTTTAAAAAAGGAATTGAAATAGGCGGTAATGTTGCATAACCAAAATTTTGTGTCCTTATTTGAATAATATATTTGTTCAATGCCTAAAATATTACGAATAATAAATATTATTTGTTAACTTAGTCTTCTAACATTAAAAACAATCAATTATGAGAGGTATTCTATGGTTAGTAGCAGTCATTTGTATAGTGGTATGGCTACTCGGATTTTTAGGCGTCGTTCCGGGGTTAGGAACAGGAAGCTTAATTCACATATTATTAGTAATTGCGGTCGTCGTAATTTTGTACAACATTATTACAGGACGTAAACCACTTTAGATTTACACCTACATACAACTTCAAAGGCAAGCTCAACGGGCTTGCCTTTTTTTGTTTGGTATTTGAAGTACAATTAGGGATTTTTAATGATTATTCTTTACTTTCTCCTTAGATTTGTGATTTTGTAAAGTTTATAACAACCAATATAAGTATGAGAACAGAACAACATAGTAAAGCATGGAACCTTATTAAGACCAATGATTCTTGGGCCATTTTTAAGATCATGGGCGAATTTGTAAACGGTTATGAAAAGTTGAGCAAAATTGGTCCTTGTGTTTCCATCTTTGGATCGGCACGCACAAAGCCAGATCACAAATATTATAAGCTAGCGGAAGAAGTGGCCACTAAAATCGTTGAGCACGGTTATGGAGTGATTACCGGCGGTGGACCAGGAATTATGGAAGCTGGAAACAAAGGCGCACATATTGCGGGAGGCACCTCGGTAGGACTTAACATTGATTTACCTTTCGAGCAACACGATAACCCTTATATAGACAGTGATAAAAGTTTAGACTTTGATTATTTCTTTGTAAGAAAAGTGATGTTTGTAAAATATTCCCAAGGCTTTGTCGTCATGCCTGGAGGTTTTGGAACTTTAGATGAACTTTTTGAGGCCATGACCTTAATTCAAACCAATAAAATAGAAAAATTCCCTATCATTTTAGTGGGCTCTGATTTTTGGACAGGACTTATGGACTGGGTCAAAACAACGCTTCTAGAAGCTCACAATAATGTGAGCGAAAAAGATTTGGACCTTATTCATGTAGTGGATAGCGCAGATGAAGTGATCGATATCTTGGATAGTTTTTATAAAGAATATGGTTTGAGTCCTAACTTCTAAATCTTTAGGGTGTTTGGTGTTTTTTTTGAATGTAGATCTCAAGCAAATGGTCAGCAGTCAAGAATTAAAACCAATAGAGGCATTGACTTAAGTTGATCACCAATTGATTTGAGCACACTTTATATTTTGAGAATGCGCAATTGCCATTTTAAATGGGCATTCTCAAAATTAAAACCCCAATTTCATTATTTCTTTCCACATTTATCAATCTCCTAAAACCAAAATCAAAAAAAACTCGTTACATATGTATTCTAATACTGGCCATTTAATTAATGGTTTGTATTACATTGCTGCCCTAATTTACAGCAACAACCCTTAAAATTTTTAGTAGCGCATTGAAAATCAAACTCGTTCTCGTCTCATTTCTTATTCATTTTACCTTTATATCTTCTGTTTTTTCCCAAAATAGCTTAGATATCAAGGCAGATTTTGACGTTTCTAAAAAAACGATCCAAATAGAGCAACGTATTCGCTATAAAAACAGCTCCAATGATACGCTCACTACCATTTATTTAAATGACTGGAACAGTGCCTACTCCACCAAAAAGACACCATTAGCTGAGCGTTTTACTCAAGAATTCAATAGTAAGTTTCATTTTGCCAAAAGTGAGCAGCGAGGCTATACCGTTATTACCGATTTACACGATAGTTTAGGAAATGCACTGAATTTTAGTAACCTCAAAGCCTTACCCGATGTGGTTAAGGTTGACCTACAAAACCCATTGCTACCCAATAATTACTATGACATTTCCCTAAAGTATATGGTAGTTGTGCCAGATGACACCTTTACGGGATATGGGGTTGATGAACTAAAAAATTACCATCTCAAATATTGGTATCTCACCCCGGCAGTTTATGATGGCGAATGGGAAATTTATAGCAACAAAAATCTAGACGATCTTTACGTCCCACCCTCAGACATTCACCTGGAAGTTTCTTTTCCTTTAAAATACCAATTGGTTTCCGAATTGAATACCGATGACATCAAGCAAACCATCCTAAGGCAAACCTATACACTTTCAGGAAAACAACGCGTCAATACGACTTTGATTCTGAATAAATTTTCAGAATACAAATATGTTCAAACCGACGATTTTAGCGTAGTGTCTAATGTGAGTACCAAAGGTATTTTACCAGACGAAAAAGCCTTGATTACCGATAAGATTACCCATTTTATTACTGAAAATCTTGGCGAATATCCTCATGAGCGTTTATTAATCACCAATAACGATTACAAGAAAGATCCTTTATACGGGTTAAATCAATTGCCCGATTTTATTAGACCTTTTCCAGATCGATTTCAATATGAATTGAAGCTCTTAAAAACTGCCTTAAATAACTACCTCGAGAACACCTTGCTCCTCAACCCGAGAAAAGATTATTGGTTGCGCGATGGAATTCAAATTTATTATTTAATGAAGTATGTTGAAGATGATTATCCAGGCACCAAACTTATTGGCACGCTGGCCGATATCTGGGGAATTCGCTCCTTTCACGCTGCCGATTTGGACTATAACGATCAATTCAATTTATTTTACATGCAAATGGCGCGTACCAACCGGGACCAACCATTAACCATGTCTAAGGATTCCCTTTTAAAATTCAATGCCAATATCGCAGGTAAATACAAAGCTGGGGTGGGATTACGCTATCTCGATGATTTTGTTAACGGTGATGTGGTGGAGCAGACGATTTCGACCTATTTAAAAGCCAATAAAGCCAAGGTGACCAGTTCTTCCCTTTTTGAAGATCAATTAAAACAAGACACCAATAAAAATGTAGATTGGTTCTTTACGGACTACATTAGCACTAGAAAAAAAATCGATTTCAAGATCCAACACCTTAAAAAAAACAAGGATTCTTTAACAGTGGTAATTAGAAACAAACGGGATAACCACATGCCTATTTCGTTATTCTCATTAAAAAATGACTCCATCCTATCAAAAACGTGGATTGAAAACATAGACCACGAACAAACAGTCACCATTGCTAGAGACAGCATCGATAAATTGGCTCTTAATTTTGATAATAGCATCCCCGAATTTAACCTTCGGGACAATTACAAATCGTTTAAAAGCTTTCCTTTCAATAACAAACCGTTTCAATTGCGATTGATCCAAGATATTGAGGATCCCTATTACAATCAGGTCTTTTTAATGCCTTTGGTTGAATACAACAATATCTACGATGGGCTCACACTGGGCGCTAAATTTTATAACAAAACATTACTTCGGAAACGTTTAAATTACAAGATTTCCCCGCAATATGCTACCAAATCCAAATCCTTGACCGGGGGTGGCAATGTATATTACACCCATAATTTAGAAGACACCGATCTCTATCGTATTTCTTACGGTTTTGGCGGAAAATACAACGCTTTCGCGGAAGACTCCTTCGTGACCGTTTTCACACCGAGTCTGTCCTTTTCATTTCGAAATAAAGACGACTTTAGGTCTAACGAATCCAAGGCCTTGAACATTCGTTATTTGAGTATTTCCAGAACCATTGGCGAGAATGCCATCATCGAAGAACTTGAGGAGCCAGATTACAGTGTGCTTAACTTGCGTTATGTAAAATCTAATCCAGGCTTGGTCAATTTTTCCAAATGGTATTATGATGTACAATTTGCCCAAAAATTCGGAAAAATCGCCTTCAATTACGAATACCGAAAACTCTCAGAAAGCAACCGGCAGTTCAACCTTCGCTTTTTCGCAGGCACGTTTCTCTACAATAACACCAATTTAGATTCCAATTATTTCAGTTTTGCGCTAGACCGCCCCACCGATTATCTTTTTGACTACAACTACTTGGGACGATCGGAAGACACGGGCATTTTTAGTCAGCAAATCATCATTGCCGAAGGTGGCTTTAAATCAAAATTAGACACGCCTTTTGCTAACCAATGGATTGCTACCGGCAACACCAGCACCACCATTTGGAAATACATTGAAGGTTATGGCGATCTTGGTTTGGTAAAAAGCAAGGGGAGAAATCCCGCATTTGTATATGATTCTGGCATCAAGCTCGATTTGGTAACCGATTATTTTGAGCTCTACTTCCCCATTTACTCCAATTTGGGCTGGGAAATAGGTCAGCCCAACTACGATCAAAAGATTCGTATCAAGTTTACTCTAGATCCTGGTGCGCTACTAGGACTTTTTAGACGAAAATGGTATTAAATAATTCTTAACAAAAAGCATCTTTATTAAGAATTCCCAATCATTCGGTAAGCAAACCAACTTTTTTTTATTATTTTATCAATATTATAACATTCCGCTAGGTTGTAATTTCTGCAAAGTTTAGCTAAGTTTGTAAATAAGAATTCATGCTATGTCCACAAAACTCAAAACTACCGATGATATTACTTTTGAAGATTTCAAAAGTGAAATTTTAAACGATTATAGACTGGCTATCACTAGCAGGGAATGTAGTCTTTTGGGGCGTCGGGAGGTTTTGACCGGTAAGGCCAAATTTGGAATCTTTGGTGATGGTAAAGAAATTCCGCAATTGGCATGGGCCAAAGTCTTTAAAAATGGAGATTTTCGATCAGGGTATTACCGTGACCAAACCTTTATGATGGCCATTGAGGAGTTGAACATTGAGCAGTTTTTTTCTGGCTTATATGGCCATGCGTCCATCGAGGCAGACCCCATGAGCGCTGGTCGCCAAATGGGTGGCCACTTCGGGACCCACAGTTTGGATGAAAATGGCCAATGGAAAAATTTAACCGAACAAAAGAACTCCAGTGCGGATATTTCACCCACTGCAGGCCAAATGCCAAGACTCTTGGGATTGGCGCAAGCCTCAAAAATATATAGACAGGTTAAAGGCATCGATACCACTAAGTTTTCAAACGATGGCAACGAAATTGCTTGGGGAACGATAGGTAATGCAAGTACGTCTGAAGGTCTGTTTTTTGAGACCATTAATGCTGCAGGGGTACTTCAAGTACCAATGGTGATGAGTATTTGGGATGATGACTACGGAATTTCGGTACATGCGAGACACCAAACCACAAAAGAAAATATTTCAGAAATATTAAAAGGCTTCCAACGCGATGCGCAGGGCAATGGCTTCGAAATTTTACGTGTAAAAGGTTGGGATTATACCGCTTTGGTAAACACTTACGAAACTGCCGAAAAGATTGCAAGAGAAGAGCACGTTCCTGTTTTAATTCACGTACAAGAATTAACGCAACCCCAGGGACACTCGACTTCTGGCTCTCACGAACGTTATAAGAGCAAAGAGCGGTTGGATTGGGAAGCCAAATACGATTGTATTGTGCAAATGCGCAAATGGATGATCGAAAACAATATCACTACGGAAGAGGAATTGGACACCTTGAACAAAACCATTAAGAAGAAAGTTAGGGAAGGCAAAAAAGCTGCTTGGAATGCTTATTTGGATCCCATTCAAAAAGAACGAACGGAGGCAGTACATTTATTAAAAACTGTTGCCAACTCCAGTAGCAATAAAGCGTTTATTTCCAAAATCGTTACCGAATTATCCAACATTGACGAGCCCATTCGAAAAGACATCCTATCTAACGCTCGAAAAACATTGCGTTACTTGGTCAATGAAACTTCCGCAGAAAAAACAAAATTGCAAGAGTGGATCAATAATTATATAGAGCGGATTCAGCCAAAATACAGCTCGCACCTTTTAAGTGAATCGGAACGCGCCACGACTTCTATTGCGGGCACCAAACCTACCTATAACGAAAATGCTGAAGATGTAGATGGACGCATCATTATTCGAGATAATTTTGATGCCATATTCAAAACCTATCCGCAGGCCATGGTGTTTGGAGAAGATGCAGGAAACATTGGTGATGTTAACCAAGGTCTTGAAGGGCTTCAAGAAAAATACGGAGAACTGCGCATAGCCGATACTGGTATTAGGGAAGCCACCATTTTAGGCCAAGGCATTGGTTTAGCCATGCGAGGTTTGAGACCCATTGCCGAAATACAATATTTGGATTACATTCTATACGCCCTGCAAATCATAAGTGACGATTTAGCGACCTTGCATTACCGTTCAAAAGGCATGCAAAAAGCACCGCTCATTATAAGAACTCGTGGCCACAGGCTTGAAGGCATTTGGCACTCTGGCTCTCAATTGGGAGGTATTATCAATTTAGTGAGAGGTGTGCACGTGTTGGTGCCCAGAAACATGACCAAGGCTGCAGGATTTTACAATACACTGCTAGAGGGCGATGATCCTGCCATTATTATTGAATGTCTCAATGGCTATCGTCTCAAGGAAAAAATGCCAAATAATATGGGGCGTTTTAAAACCCCGATTGGCGTTGTTGAGACAGTGAAGGAAGGCACAGACATTACCTTAGTGTCTTACGGTTCTACGCTAAACATGGTCGCACAAACTGCCAAGGACCTTTTGGAAGTTGGTATTGATGCGGAAGTAATAGACGTACAATCCCTATTGCCTTTTGATTTGAACCACGATATTGTGAAGAGCGTGGCAAAAACAAACCGATTAATGATTATTGATGAAGATGTACCTGGTGGTGCATCAGCTTATATTCTTGATGCCATTTTAAATAAGCAAAATGCCTATCAATATCTAGACAGCAAGCCAAAAACACTCACTGCCAATGCGCATCGCCCAGCTTATGGTACCGATGGGGATTATTTCTCAAAACCCTCTCGGAAGATATTTTTGAAGCAATTTATGCAGTCATGCACGAAGTGAGCCCTGCCGATTATCCGAAATTGCGCTAGGTACCTTAGAGCATTTATAACGATGGCTGAAGCTACTCACATTCACCTATGAATTGAATTTTTAACCAACCCTTAATTCTTATAATTTCATGAAAAAAAATTTTAACGATTTTGCATTATTGTTGTTACGCATTGGTTTTGGAGGCATGATGCTAACCCATGGCATCCCAAAATTAAATATGCTTTCTGACGCGTCAGGATTTCCAGACCCCTTGGGAATTGGTCATTTGACTTCCTTAATTTTAGCATTGATTGGCGAGGTTGTCGCTCCTATTTTAATCATCATAGGTTTTAAAACGAAAATAGCTACACTTCCGTCCATCATTACAATGGCAGTAGCTGCCTTGGTAATTCATGGCGCCGACCCTTTGGCTACAAAGGAAATGGCTTTATTATACCTCTTTGCATTCCTCGTAATTTTCTTGGCAGGTCCGGGGAAATTTTCAGTGGATAGAAAATAAAATTTCAGGCTTCGGAAGGGGTAGTTTTATGATCTTAAGCTCGCTCCTTTCCGAGTACTTTTCTATTTCAGCAATACTCAAATTGAGCCGAACCTTATGACTCGGTTGAATTTCAATCTTAATTCTAAAAGCGGTTAGACCTTTGCGTCTCTCCGCTTTTTTTTAAGGCTCTGCTTATTCAGTTCTCATACGATCTGAGCATATTTTTCAATTTTGATTGTATTTCATTTTGTTACGCTCATAATTATATCCTAATTTTTTCGTTATGCTAAGAGATAATTTATCTTTGGCATCAATTCAAAAAATGGGCTTAATGGCATTCAAAACAATCTTCTTTTCATTGTGCTTTTTTATACTGGGCAACTTCGGTTTTGCACAACAATCGGCCACCTACACCAACGAGTTGGCAGACTATCAAAAGGCACTTACTCTTTATAACAACAAACAATATCAAGCTGCACAATATCTTTTTGAAACAATTCAAGCAAGTGTACCCAACAAAACCTTAGAAGCAGATTGCGCTTATTTTATAGCGAACTGCGCAGTGCGTTTAAATCAGCAAAACGCCGATGCGCTTATTGAAGATTTTGTAAGCGATTATCCAACCAGTACCAAACGAAATACCGCTTTTCTGGACGTGGCCGACTATTATTTCGCCAACGGTAAGTATGCCTATGCCTGCAAGTGGTATGACAAGGTTGATGAAAATAGCGTAGCGAGAACCGAACGGGACCACTTCAACTTCAACTATGGCTACAGTTTATACGCCACCAAAGATGAAACCAATGCACAAAAATATTTAAATCGCGTTTCCAGCTCTACCGAATATGGCTCTCAAGCCAAATACTATATCGGTTTTATGGCTTACGAAGGTGACGACTATGAAAAGGCAAATACGTATTTTAACCAAGTAAGCGATCAAGAAAAATACAAGGAGAAATTGTCGTATTACCAAGCCGATTTAAATTTCAAGTTGGGTAAGTTCGAGGAGGCCATTGCATTGGCAAAGGCCCAAATGGCAAAAGGAAGTCCGCAAGAAAAATCGGAACTCTCAAAAATCATTGGTGAAAGTTATTTCAATCTTCAAAACTATGACGAAGCGATTCCGTATTTAAAAGATTACAAGGGCAAAAAAGGCAAATGGAACAATACCGATTATTATCAATTGGGTTACGCCTATTATAAACAGAATGATTTTGAGAAGGCCATTTCAGAATTTAACAAGATTATTGGCGGTGACAACAGTGTGGCACAAAACGCTTACTATCATTTAGCTGAAAGCTATATCAATCTCAATAAAAAACAAGAAGCGCTAAACGCTTTTCGAAATGCTTCCCAAATGGATTATGACCTTAAAATCCAAGAAGATGCTTATTTAAACTATGCCAAAATAAGTTATGAAATTGGAAATCCATACCAATCGGTCCCACAAGTGCTCACCAGCTATTTGGATAAATATAAGGACAGCGCGTATAAAAATGAGATAGAAACCTTGTTGATTGATTCGTACATTACTTCAAAAAATTACAAGGAAGCACTTAAACTTTTAGAGAATAAAAACAGTCTAGAAAATCGAGTGGCGTATCAAAAAGTTACTTTTTTTAGAGGTATTGAACTGTATAACGAAGGCAATTATAACGAGGCCCAGGCGTTGTTCTCCAAGTCGATAAAAGAAAATAAAACACCTCTTTTTACAACAAAGGCCACCTTTTGGAAGGCAGAATCCGATTTCATACTTAATGATTTTAATGGCGCACTCACGGGCTTTCAAAAATTTGCGCAAAGCACAGAGGCTTCTACAACCCATGAATTTGAAAACCTCGACTATAATTTAGGCTACACCTATTTCAAACTAAAAAATTACAGTAAATCGGTAAGCCATTTCCAGAGTTTTATCAACTCAGGCACTCAAGATCAATTGCGACTCAATGATGCCTATTTGCGTTTGGGAGATGGTCATTTTGTTTCGAGCAACTACAGTGATGCCATCAAGGCTTACGAAAAAGCGATTCAATTAAATAAAGTGGAGGGCGATTATGCCTCCTTCCAAAAAGCAATAAGCTACGGATTTACCGGTGAAGGCGACACCAAAATGCAGGAACTTACTGCCTTTATAACTAATTTTCCGAAGTCCGCCTTACGTGACGACGCCATGTACGAATTGGCAAATTCTTACATAAAAGCTAACCAAACCGAAAAAGCGATGGGCTTGTATGACCGCATGAGTGCAGAATATCCTTCGAGCGTTTTCGTATCAAAAGCCTTATTAAGACAGGGCTTATCGTATTACAATGCCAACGATAATCAAAAAGCACTGCAAAAATTCAAAAAGGTGGCGGGCGATTTTCCAAACACCGAAGAAGCCAATCAAGCAGTTTCTACAGCGCGTCTCATTTATATTGATTTAGGTCGGGTAGATGAGTATGCCTCATGGGTTAAAACTTTGGATTTTATAGAAGTAAGCGATGCCGAATTGGACAACACCGCCTACCAAGCTGCCGAAAAACAATACCTCGATGACAATACCGATGCTGCGATTAAGCAGTTTAATAAATATGTAACCGAATTCCCTAACGGAATCCACGCCACAAAATCCCATTTTTACTTGGCGGAACTCTACAATAAAAAACAAATACCAGAAGAGGCAGCACCTCATTACGAAGTGGTAATTACAGCCTCTAAAGGAGAGTTCACCGAGCAGGCCATGGTAAAATTATCGGACATTTATCTGAACAAATCCCAATGGAAAGATGCCATTTCACTACTAAAACGTTTGGAAATCGAAGCTGATTATCCGCAAAACGTCACCTATGCCCAATCTAATTTGATGAACGCCTATTACCAATTAAACGATTATAATCAGGCAGTAACTTATGCTGAAAAGGCGCTGCAAAACTCCAAAATCGATAATAAGGTCAAGAGTGATGCACAGATTATCATTGCCCGTTCGGCCATCAAAACCAATAACCCCTCCAAAGCGAAGGAGGCTTACGCTAAGGTAGAAAAAATTGCCACTGGTGCCTTGGCTGCGGAAGCTTTATACTACAATGCCTATTTTAAGAATAAGGATGGCAATTATGAGGCGTCTAACACCACGGTGCAAAAACTGGCGAAAGATTATAGCAGTTATAAATATTACAGTGCGAAAGGTTTGGTGATCATGGCGAAAAATTATGACGCTTTAAACGATGCCTTTCAAGCCACTTATATTTTGGAAAGTGTGATTACCAACTTTGCGGAATTTGGCGATGTCGTTTCTGAAGCACAAACCGAACTCAGCAAAATAAAGGCAGAAGAAGCGAAAACAAATGCCTCAATACAACCGGTAGAAGATTAGAATAAAATTCCAAATTCGAAAATTGAACGCATTAAAGACCAGCGGAAAAACCTTAACTATTGAACTTTGAACATTGAATTAACAAAAATGCCAAACAGACTCCAACATATTCTCATAGCCATTTTCACGATAAGTAGCGCCATGACTTTTGCCCAAGAACGCGAAAACGATACTATTGATACCGAAACGGTAAACGTGGTCAAGGCCTATAAGCCCACCATTTCCGACGCTTTTAAAATCAAGGAAACACCCAACTTGAATGATTCTACCAGCTTAAAAAAGAAAGAAATCAAGTATAATATTTTCTCAATTCCTGTAGCTTCCACCTTTACGCCAGCCAAAGGAAAAGCAGCTAGCGTGAACAAGGAAAAACCTGTTAAGCTGTACGATAATTATGCGTCTCTCGGTTTGGGCACTTACACCACAATTGTTGGCGAGGTTTACCTCAACCACCAGTTGAGCCGAAATGAGCGCATCGGTGGCTATTTTAGTCATCACTCTGCTCAAGGTGATATCGACGGAATAAATTTTGATACCAATTTTCAAGACACCCAATTGCTTGCAAACTATAGCCAACAACAGCGCGACTATACTTGGAAATTAGAAGGGGGCTATGAACTCCAACGCTTTAATTGGTATGGCTTGGAAGATCAATCGCTTTCTACTTTTGATGTGGGTCATTCCTTTTACAATGCCAGTATTGGGGGAAACATCAATTTTGAGGAGGGCATTCTCAATAAAGGCACTCTTTTGTTCCGACGTTTTGGCGACAGTAGGAATTCCGCAGAAAATCGCTTCGTATTGACCACGGAATTTGATGTGCCCCTAAACGACCAATCTATCACTACGGAAGTCAGCATCGATTACCTCAGCGGTAGTTTTGATCATAATTATTTCTCGGAAACCGAATTGAACTATGGAAACTTCCAATTGGGCCTTGCACCGAGCTATCAATTTATCCAAGATGATTTGACCTTGGATTTAGGTGTGAAATTGGTGTATTTAAATGATACTGAAGCCAGCAAGAGTGAATTTTACGTTTATCCAAACGTCTCGGCCAGCTATCGATTAATGGACGAGCTCCTAATAGCCTTTGGGGGGCTTGAGGGCGGATTGACTCAAAATACCTATTATGGTTTTGCCAACGAAAATAGCTTCGTAGCACCTACGCTAAATATTGCTCCTACCGATACATCTTACGATATTTCCGCAGGAATAAAGGGGAACTTAACAAACAACATGAGTTATAGCGTTGCTGCTCATTACCAATCTGAAAACAACAAAGCTTTATTTAAGGCAAATCCAGATTTGGGCGATCAGCGAAAAAATTATCAGTTTGGCAATTCCTTCGGCGTGGTTTACGATGATGTAAAGACCTTTTCTTTTGAGGGCGAATTGAATGTAGATCTCAACCGAAACTTTAAACTGGGTGCCAAAGCAGCCTATTTTGCTTACAATAGTGATTTTGAAGCCGAAGCTTGGAATTTACCGGATATCAAGGCTTCATTATTTGTGGATTACCAAATTGACGCGCATTGGTTTGCAGGTGCCAACCTATTTTTCGTAGGCGAGCGCAAGGATGAACTCACCACAGGCATTGGGACACTTTCATTACCTATTACCTCTACCATTAGCTTAGACAGTTATTTTGATGCCAATGTGCAAGCAGGCTATAAAATTAGCGACCGTCTCTCCGCTTTTGTGAAAGCGAACAATTTGGCAAGCCAAAATTACCAGCGTTGGATGAATTACCCTGTTCAGGGCATTCAGTTTTTAGCAGGGGCAACTTATCAATTTGATTTTTAAATTATCGTAAAGGTGTAATATGTTTTTTTTACTGAGACTGTAATTACCTCTTTGCAGTTGTTTTAATTTTCAATACTATAGATTTTAATTACCTTTAAGCTTTAAGACTCCGAAAAATGCTCTCAGTTCTCATTCCTGTTTACAATTACGATGTTCGTTTGCTTGTGACGAACTTGCACCGGCAATTGGAACGCGCTACAATACGTTTTGAAATTATTTGTATTGATGATTTTTCTGACCCTGAGATCAGTCGATTGAATTCTAAAATTGTTGAATTACCTCAAACTACGTATCAAATCTCAAAACAAAATTACGGTCGCGTTGCTACTAGGCAACTTTTAGTGGAATTAGCTAATTACGATTGGCTTTTATTTCTGGATGCTGATGTGATGCCAGTTTCCGAAGATTTTATCAACAACTATTTAAAATTCATCCCTTCGGAATATCATGCCATTTATGGCGGATTTGCTTATAAACCCAAAAAGCCCGAACCCAATTTGATGCTACGTTGGTCTTATGGTAGCTCTAAAGAACAAATTCTAGCTTCCACCAGAAATAAAACGCCTTATAAAATCGTGATTTCTGCTAATTTTATGATTCGGAAAGTTGTGTTTTCACAATTAAACTCTCAAATTGAACATAAAGGTTATGGATACGATAATTTTTTTGGAGCCTTATTAAAATCACAAAATCACAAAGTGTTTCATATAGACAACGCAGTATTCCATTTAGGATTAGAATCGAACGATAGCTACCTCAGAAAAGTGGAAGCATCGGTCGATACATTACTAAAATTGAATAAAGACGAAAAGCTCAACCCAACCGAAAACAGCTTATTGAACACCTTTAGGACTCTTAAAACCTACAAATTGAATCACTTAGTTGCATGGCTATTTCGGCACACACGAAAATCGTTGACCTCCAACTTATTGAGCAACAGCCCAAATATATTACTCTTACAGTTCTATAAATTAGGTTATTTTTGTGAGCAAGATTTGAAGCTATGAGTCCGTTATTTTCAGTCGTCATCCCGCTTTACAATAAAGCCAACGAAATTTCCACAACTTTGGTTAGTGCGCTAACGCAGACGTTTCAGGAATTTGAAATTATTATCTTAAACGATGGCTCTACAGACGCGAGTTTGGCTGAAGTTGAACAAATTAAGGATGCGCGAATTCAAATTTTTACTACGGAAAACAAAGGCGTTTCCCAAGCACGTAACTTTGGGATAACAAAAGCAAAAGCACCACTGATTGCCTTTTTGGATGCCGATGATTTGTGGCATCCGCATCATTTGGAAGATTTAAAACAACTTTGTGAACGCTACCCAAATTGTGGCATGTATTGCAAAGCTTATGAAAAAAGTTACTTCGGAAAGCATACCGTAATCGCAAGATTCAACCAATTAAGTGACGGTTTTGAGGGCATCGTCCCCGATTATTTTGAGAATAGCTTGATTGATGCCATAGCTTGGACTTCTGCTATTGCAATCCCGAAAGTGATGTTTCTAAACTATGGTGATTTTGATAGCGATTTGCGATCTGTTCAAGATACCGACGTTTGGATGCGCTTTGCCCTGAAAGCACCGGTGGCATTTTCTTCAAAAATAAGTGCGATCCATGTATTTAAAACCCAAGAGAATCATTTATCCAAAACCAATTCGCGACGGGATAACTTGAAATTATTCGATAAATTTTCCGAAGCAGAACAGCAGCATAAAAGTCTAAAAAGATATATGGATTACAATCGTTTTTCTATGGCGATTGAGCGAAAATGCCAAGGGGATATTGAGATTTACAGGAATCTTCGAGCTGATCTTGACATCAATAATTTAAATAAGAAACAAAAAATTCTTTTAAAATTGCCAAGACATCTCTTGATTTTTTTAAAAAAAACCCAGCAACAACTTATAAGTCGTGGTTTATATTTCAGCGCGTTTAGATAACAAATAGTCGTCGTAATCTCTAATATAGTCGCTTTCATCAAATAACGTAGAAGCCAAGACCAAACATACCGAGCCCGAAGAAAAATTCTCGATTTCGCGCCAAATCCCTGTAGGAATGTACAAGCCTTTATCTGGCTTATTCAGCATGATGCGTTGCTCCGTTTTGCCATCTTTTAGGATGACTTCAAAACTTCCACTTAGGGCTATGAGTACAGACTCTTGAAATTTATGGGCATGACCTCCACGATAGGCATCACTGGGCACATCAAACAAATAATAGACCCGCTTAAACTCAAACGGGAGACACTTACCTTCAATTACACCAAGATTTCCACGTGCATCTTTAATAATTGGAATCTCAACAATACTAACTTTACCCATAATTTAAAATCTATTTGTCTATTTTAAACCCTAGCGCTTTTCTGCACCATTTTTAACCAGCTCACGATACTTCTGAATGCCTTTTAGACCAATCCTTACTTTAGGCCAAATTTCACGGTATTTAATTGTTTTAATACGGTACAAGGTATAAACATGTTTTATCAATCTTAGGTATCCTAATAGCGATGAATACTTATAAAAAATTGCTGCTCTGGCAAATAAGATTTTGTCTGAACCTACATCCGAACCCGAATTAAATTTAGGATGCGATAATATGAACTTTGGTTCAAAACTAATTTTGAGCTTCTTTTTTAAGGCATTTCTTAAAAAAACGTATTCATTACCAGTTTGAAAAATTGCTCCCAAACCAAAATTAGTATTGAATTCTACACCTTGCTTTAAGACACTGTGCCTTTTAAAACTTATAACTACAGAATTAGCGGTGCGTATAGTGTTTTTGTCGTGTGTATGAATATTTGGATAATCCCGATAAGGCTGTCCCTCAAAATCGGTCATTTTAAAAGTGAGCAAATCGGTGTTTTCATTTTTTAGATAAGCCTTCAATATGATGTCCTCAAAACCCTTTTCATAGACTACATCATCATCCGAAATCAAACAAATAGATTCCCTTGCATTTTTTATGGCTAGATTTCTACTTTGCGGAAGGCCTCTTTCAAATGAATTAATCACCCTAATCTTAGGATTGTTAGACATCAACAAACACTCTTGAGTCGTTTGATTAATAATTAGAAGCTGATGCTTATTCAAGTCTGAATTTACAAACATCCCCTTCAGAAAACCCAAATCTGATTTATGCATTGTTGAGACCAGTATTTCCAAGCGATCTACAGTTTTTTCAGGAATGTGCATTGAAACATTTATATTTGAAACAAATATATAAAATGTATATGAAGATTCTTCTCATTGGGGAATATAGTAGGCTTCACAACTCTTTAAAGGAAGGGCTTCAAGCCCTCGGTCATGAGGTTTTGTTGGTTGGTGATGGCGACGCTTTTAAAAACTACCCTGTAGACGTCAACATCAATCCTACGATTTCCAGTAAATACTTACCCTCAATTTTAAGAACGCTTTTTCTAAAACTTTTTAAGATAGATATTGTAGATTATGAGCGGGCGTATAAATTTAAAAAAGTTCTGCCCAAACTCAAAGGTTTTGATATCGTTCAATTTATCAATGAAGATGTGTTGGGGATCCATCCAAAGCTTCAATTTAAATTACTTGATCAACTATTCAAACAAAATGGAAAAAGTTTCCTGCTCTGTTGCGGGCAAGATCATGTAAGTATTGCCTATGCCCTAAAAGGCAAAGTAAAATATTCGATCTTAACACCTTATCTCAATCATCCCAACCTTAAGAAACGTTATGGCTATTCATTAAAATACCTATCCTCGCCCTACCAAAAACTACATCTGTTTCTTAAAAAACATATTGAAGGTGTCATTGCCTCAGATATAGATTATCATCTCCCCTACCAGCAACAAGATAATTATTTGGGCTTGATTCCCAACCCAATAAATGTCGATAAAATCGATTATATGCCAATGGAATTTTCTGGTAAAATCAAAATATTTCATGGCATTAACGAAAAATCTGCCATTAAAAAAGGCAATCATTTTTTTGAAAGCGCCTTAGCAATTATTGAGCAAAACTATGCCGATAAAATAGAAGTGCTTACCGTAAAAAGTATGCCCTACCAAGAGTATATAAAGCGTTACGACGAGTGCCACATTTTACTGGACCAAGTTTATGCCTACGATCAAGGTTACAATGCGCTTGAAGCCATGGCAAAAGGAAAAGTCGTATTCTCGGGAGCCGAACAAGAATGGCTGGACTATTATAATGTGGCAGAAGACAGTATCGTTATCAATGCCTTACCTGATGCTGAAGCTATTGCCAAAAAATTGGAATGGTTAATCTTAAACCCAAGTGAATTGGTGAAAATTTCAAAAAATGCGCGTTCCTTTATCGAAAAAGAACATCATTACATCAACTGTGCAAAATGCTATTTGAAGGTCTATCAAAAGTAATAAGCCATTCATAGAAAAACTATGGGCATTAATTGTTTTCTAATGTCTACTTAAGGTTCAGTATAAAACTAGGCATTTCGCTTGCGTTTAAAATAAAACCAGAGCGTGACAACAACTACCGGTAGGTACACCAAATACCTATAAAAATGAGCCATCACCACACCTTCTGCTCCATAAATATTTACAAGGTATTTAGACAGTCCGTAGAAAAGCCCCAATGAGATTAACTCGGTAATAACAAAACTCCACAGCATTTTCTTCGCCAAAAATTGATACGAAATCACCAAAGTGGCCAAGCGCACAAAATCGCCCATCAATTGCCATTTAAACAGACTCTCCAATCCATCAAAATCTGGATAAACCATTTGAATGATTATATTTCGGAACAAGTAAACCGCCAGCATCCCCAACCCAAATAGGGGCAAAATGGTCTTATAGATATGGAAGACCTCTTTCTTAAACGCAGTCCCCGTTTCGATTTTAGCAAACTTAGGGATCACGTACAACGTAAAGAGACTCGATGAAAACACCATGTAATTTTTAGAAATAAAGTTCATGGCGGTCCAATAACCCGCTTCAGCAATATTGATTCTATTGGTGATGGTGGTTCTAATGTCCAATTCAATATAATTGATCAACACACTAGAAATGAATGACATAAGCATAAAAGCCAATAAGGGTTTGGCAAAAGAGAGATCGAAACTTAAATCCTTTAGATGGATATAAGTTTTCAGTCTTCCGTAGAAAAAAAATAAAATCACCCCAAAACTTAAAATGGGGGTCAGTATTATAGAAAACAACACCCCTTTTAAGCTGAAAAAATAAAGAAAGAGCAACAACAATGCTGCGGAAAACAAATAACCCACCAACTCTATCTTGGCGTATTTTTTATAATCGGAAAGCCCATTGATCACACCATAAAAAATACGGTTTAATCCAATAACCGGCGGTATAAGTGCCAAACATCGCACCAAATTAACATAACTAACATCGCCAAATAAGTTGACCGAAATATAAGAAGCGCTAAAGAACAGAATAGCACCAGACAATACAGAACCAATCAACCCAAAAATGAAGGTCGAGGAAAATAGTTTTGCGAGTTGCTTTTGATCTTGCTCATATTCCGAAACGTATTTAACGATCCCATTAAAGGTGCCCAAAGATGCAGTACTGGTTAAGATTTGCATCAAATTTCGAAGTTGTCCTATTTTGGCAATCCCCGCTTCCCCCAAAGTAACCGCCAGTAAACGCTGCACAAATACCGAAATTACCAATCTAATAACGATGACTACCGCATTTAGCGACGTCATCTTGAGCAAGAGGTTTTTTTTGATTAAGGCTTTTAGATTGATCACTTAGTATCGGTTTATGGCTGCAATAACGCGATCAACTTCGGTTGAGCCCATCACGGGGCTCATTGGCAAACTCACCACGCGCTGATGCAAGTTTTCGGTAATAGGTAAACGCAAGTTTTTATAAGCAAGGAGCGCTTCTTGCTGATGCGGAGCGATGGGGTAATGAATGAGATAGCCAATGGCTTCCGCCTCCAAATGCTTTATGAAATCAGCCCGATCGTCAACTTGCACTACAAACACATGAAAGACATGATTTTTTGAGCCATCATAAAAAGGTAAGCTTACTTTTTCGTTTTTAATTTCTGAAAGATACCGTTTCGCAAACTCACGTCGTTTGTCGTTATCGGCATCGAGCTGTAAAAGTTTAATGTTCAAAAAGCCCGCCTGAAGCTCATCCAATCGGCTATTGACGCCCAGAGTGGTATGCACATATTTTTGGGAGCTGCCATAATTCCGAAGTAAATGAAGCATTTTTGCCAATTCAGCATCGTTGGTCGTGATGGCTCCCGCATCTCCCAAAGCACCAAGATTTTTGGATGGATAAAAACTAAACCCTGCTGCATGACCCAAGTTTCCAGCCCTTAAAAATTCCGCGTTTCGAGTTTCGGGTTCCGGATTTTGGATTTCGATTTTGGAATTTGCAACAGCACCATGCGCCTGCGCAGCATCTTCCACCACCAAAAGTTGATGTTCTTCGGCAATCGCATTAATCGCCTCCATATTTGCCAATTGCCCGTAGAGATGCACCACTAAAATTGCTTTTGTATTAAGTGCGATGTGTTTTTCAATTTCCGAAGCCGAGATATTAAAAGTCTGCGCATCTGGTTCTACAAAAATAGGTTTTAGTCCAGCGTTTATAATTGCTAAAATGCTTGCAATATAGGTGTTTGCAGGTACAAGAACTTCGTCGCCTTCTGTTAATTTACTCAATTCAATATAGGCCTTAAAAATAAGCGTCAAGGCATCGAGACCGTTGGCGACCCCGATACAATATTTAGCACCACAATAATTTGCAAAGTTGTGTTCAAACGTAGCGACCTCTTCTCCCAAAATGCACTGTCCCGCATCTAGAAAGGATTTGAACTTCGCTGAAAAAGCCTCTTCAAATCGCGCATTGATTTTATGTAAATCCAAAAACGGAATCATAACATTACGGTATTTAAAAGCGTGTGATTTTTGGTTTTAACCGTATAAAAATCCTGAACAACAGTTCGCGCACCAAAACCTTCTTTCCAATATTGAAGCCCACTATTGATATTTTTACCCAAATTCTCATTAGAGGTGCCAAAATCCATAAAAGCCTTATATTTAAAGACCTCCTCGATAAGATGCCAATGTAAAAAGTCAAGGCTTCCCAAGGTGTTTTTAGCTTCATTGCCTGAAATATATTGTGAATGCGCAACCCTTTCAGTCTCAAAAATGGTGGTGCCAGCAACAATTTTATCATTATGATACACATTAAACTGCCGAATTTGATTTGGAAAATTTTGTTTTAATGCTGAAATTTCTTCCAAAGTATGAACAGGCTTAGCCCCATGCTTTTGCTGAAGGTTCACCGTGAGGATCTCCTTCCAAAATTCATCAAATGTATCGACTTCCTTTATAATCAAGTTATGTTTTTGTCCGCGGGAAACACCTTCCATTCGGTTTCTAGAAATTTTTGGTCGGCTATTCATATTTATGACGGATAGGGCATCACGTCGCATCAATTTTGCTTCAGTTAAAAACAGTAAATAGGCTAACTCATCGTTGGGCTGTATCGCATAAATGGAGGGCAACAACTTTAACTCCAAAGTGTGCATATGTTCTGCTTCTAGAAACCTCAAAACGGACTTAAACACCGCAATAACATCTCGAAATTTCGTGTTCCCCTTCAGCAATAAGCCACCATAAGTAAGGCCTTGATGCGAAAATAAGGTCGCTCCCACTCTATTAGCTGGTAATAAAGCCACTAACTGTTCTCGGCGATAGACCATCAAAGAAAAGTCTTCAAAACGCGTTTGATGATAATCCATAAAATTACGTTGAAACAAAAACGTGGCATTCTTGCAATTGGAAACAAAGTCATTCCAAGCATGGTTCTGTTGTGACGAATATGGTTTTACGGTAAAAATAGCGCTGGAGGATTAGGCATTAGTGCTTCAAAAATAAGAATTTAGTAGGAGCAAATTCTATTTTATTCAGAAAGTAATTTTTTGACTCTCATTTTGAATCCTTTTCCAGATTACTGCCTTGAACCACATATTGCGGTCGGTTTTTCACATTAGTGCTAATTCGGCTAATGTACTCGCCAATAATGCCAATGGAAAGCAGTTGAATGCCACCTATAAACATAGAACTAATAATTAAGGAGGTCCAACCGGTAATGGTTTCTTTCAGAATAAAATGCGAGAAAACCGCAAATAAAATCACGAAAAACGAGACCAAGGAAATAATAAAACCCATTCGTGTGACGAACAACAACGGTTTGTCTGAAAACCCCGTAACTGCATCAAATGCCAAACTAAACATCTTGCTGTAAGAATATCCTGAAGTACCATGTTTTCTAGCTTCCCGCTTAAAAGTGACGTGAGTTTGCTTAAAACCCAACCAAGCGATTTGACCACGAAGAAACTTATTGTGCTCTGGCATTTTTCGCAATTCGGAAATGATCTTATCGTCCAATAATCTGAAATCACCCACATCCAAAGGAATGTCAAAATTGGTCAATTGTTGCAATATTCTGTAGAATAATTTCGACGTCATTTTCTTCAAATAGGTCTCGCCTTCCCGAGTTTCGCGCTTGGCATACACGACATTGAAGCCTTTTTGATACTCCGCATATAACTTCGGAATTAATTCTGGCGGATCCTGTAAATCGGCATCGATGATGACCGCCACTTTAGACCTACAAAAATCCAAACCTGCTGAAACTGCGACTTGATGTCCAAAATTCCGACTCAAATCAATGTAAAACACGCGCGCATCCGCTCTGGAAAATGCCTGAAGTTTTTGAAGTGATCCATCGCTGCTTCCGTCGTTAACAAAGAGCAATTCATAGTTTTCAGAAATAGAAACCATCGAAGCCACCAAACGTTTGTAGAGCTCGTCAAGATTTTCCGCTTCATTAAAAACCGGAATCACAACTGCGATGTCTTTTATGGGTTTCATGTGGACTGACTTCTTTTTATAAATGGACTCACAAGATATAGGTTATGCACTAAACCTGAATAAAATTGAAGAAATAATTTTAATGGGCTTTCGCAATCGTTTCCGCTTTATAGATATTAAAATAATCGTTGCTCCAAACGATAGTATAGTGATGACGCTCCAGGAAAGAATTCATAATCTTTACCGATGCAGAACTGTGCAAAATAGTATTCGCGCTTTCAGGGTTCATATAATCTGGATCAGGTGCTGCAAAACGGTAAATGGTATTGAATTTTTGCTGCACCACAATTGGTAAAACTGGAATCTCTTTTTCCGCCTTTTCAATCTTTTTTCTGAAGGAATTTTCATCATAAATTCCCACCCAGGAATTGTAGGGATAAGGTCTAGTTTCCGTTAAAAAGTGAATCATGGGGATGTGATCATAGCTAAATAAATAATCGTTGGGCTCCACGTAATTACGGAGTCCCGCGAGTAAGTCATTCACGATTTTCGCTCGACGCGCTTTGGTATAAACGCCTTTGGCGAATTTGTTTTGAATCGCATGCGTTTTATCCAATCGGCTGCCTTCATCAAAATAAGCTTGGTTGGAAATATGGTACCCTTTTAAGAGTATAAAAGCTAAGATAAAACACCAAAGTAAGCTGAAATTTGGCTTAGATTCCATCGAATTTCCAGCAGGCAAAATCTTATTAATAATAGTTTGCACAAAAGTCACGAGCTCTGGCAACACCAGAAAAAATAAAGGCAAGCCCAACCAAATGGCCATGTAACCACTATTTTTAATGCCACCTCCCGTGCCTAAAGTGAGCGTAAATAAAATCAAAAACGAACAGAGGGCAATGAGTTTAAGGGGAATGAATCTTTTTTTGCTGAACAAAATCCAAATACTCCCGATATAACTTAAGGTATAGACCGAGCCAATGCCTTCTCTTTCATACCAAAGGATGAGAAGTGACACAAAAAAGATGCCCAAAATTAAAGTGACGAGCTTATGTTTGGGCAAAAATCGTTGTGCTAAAACCGCAACGCCCAAAATAGCCGACAACTCAACAAAAGTTCTGGCAATTTGTTGATAATTGTAAAACTGTGCTTTTAGAATGTGACCAAAATTGTGGGCGCTTCCGTCAGTATTGCCCAAATCAAGGAGCATAACGAACATATCCTTCATGACCTTAAATTGTCCCGTGGCCAATAAAATGCCATAAACCGCCAGTAAACCAACCACACTGCCCAAAATAACCAAAACTATAGGTTTTATCGAATTTGAAATGACTCGTTTTTTATACAACACACAGAAATAGGGTATCCCCAGCAATAAAGACAGCATCACTACATTGGGCAAGCGCGTAAAGCTGTTGAAAATAATAAGGACTCCCGTGAGCATATATAAAAAGGCTGAATTCCTCTCAATAGCTTTTACCAGCGTAAATACGGTGAGTAAGCAAAGTAAGGCAGTTAAGTGATTGTGGTAAAAGGTTGAAAAACCATAATTATTTTCAAACAAGACCATGATCAATGCCAACAGTAACACGGTATTTGGAACATACTTTTTAAGCAATTGGTAACTCAACATAAAAGTCGAGGTATTGACAATAACGCTCAACATGCGAAACCAAAAAACACCGCCTTCAGGATAAAGTTGATACCATAATCCGCCAACAACACCAGAAAACCAGTACATAAAATTATATTCAACGCTTTCTGGGTGATTAAAAATTTGCTGATAAAATGTCAACACAAAGCCATCATCAACCATATCGAAACCTTGAAACGCCAGCACCACCTGAATTAGGATAATGAGGCCTAGAGCGATTTTAAAATTGTGATTGCTTATGGTAATATTGGTAATCATTGAAGTGAATTGGTTTCGATTTAAATCAATTTGAGCTTAAAAAACCGGGGTTGACCTAAAATTCAAATATAACATCTTATTTAAAGTATAATCCTTTAATTTTGACCAAACTCTATTTACACAAATCCATGAGCTCTAAATTTGATCTTAGAAACGTTTTGCGCCACCCCATCGTTTACACCACTTATCAAAAATTAGTGGGAGGATACCGTGCCCGTCGTTTGTTTATTGAGAACCATGTTCCTATCACACCTGGACAAAAACTATTGGATATTGGTTGCGGACCAGCAGATCTACTTGATTTTTTACCTAAAGTGGATTATACAGGCATAGACCATGATGCCGATTACATTGCTCAAGCCAAAAAAAAATATGGCGATAAGGGAACATTTATTTGTGCTGATGTTGATGAACTTAAACTTTCAGCAAATGAACATTTTGATTTTATCATTGCTGCTGGCGTGTTGCACCATTTGGATGATGCCCAATGTTTGCATTTGTTTGACACTTTGAGCAAAGTCTTAAAACCTGGCGGACGCTTCGTCTCTATGGATGGATGTTTTATCCCCAACCAAAACAAAATTTCCGAATATTTTCTGAAAAAAGATAGAGGGGAGTTTGTGAGAACACAACAAGCTTATGAGGTTTTGGCAAATAAAGGTTTTGACAATGTGGAAGTCACTATTGATGAATCATATTTCAAGATTCCTTACACCTCGATCATTTTATCCTGTCACTAAATTATAAAAATAGTTTCGCGAGTTAGAGCGCAGCCAAGAAGTATTCAATATGCATTTTAGACGCTATACAGAAAGACAATTGCTGAGTTTGGTAGGCACAAATGGGGATCATAAATTAAAATCGGGTTATTGGAACTTAATACTATACAATCCTGTTTTTGTTGCCCTTAAATTATCTAATTTGAGGATTAGGAAATTTAAAACCTCAAAACCCAAAAATTCTGGTGATTTAAAAAAGCTTCCGTCAATAAACCCTGTTTTTTTTAAGGCTTTTGGATCTTGAAAATCGAATCTTAAAACCTATTCGGTTTCCGTTTGGGGTCAGTACGTATTGTGTTATAAAGAAGACTGAAAATAATTCCGAAACTTGAGGTTAACTTTTTTTCTGAATGAGATGCAAACTATTTTAAACCTGCTTCATGTTCAGAAAATACTTTTCCGAAGTAATTCAAAAAAAAAAGAGAACCCAAAACTGGATTCTCTTTTTTAAATTTATTTGTTATGCTATTAATTAATTATTCTTGTAGCGTTTACGATCAACTTCTGTAAGATAGATTTTACGCAATCTAATGTGATTTGGCGTAACTTCAACATACTCATCTTTCTGGATGTACTCCAAAGCTTCTTCCAACGAAAATTTAATCGCTGGTACAATCTTCGCCTTATCATCTGCTCCAGAAGAACGTACATTACTTTGCTTCTTAGCTTTTGTAATATTCACAGCCATATCGTCTTGACGAGAGTTCTCACCAATAACTTGACCTTCATAAATATTTTCTCCAGGCTCCACAAAGAACTTACCTCTATCTTGTAATTTATCAATTGAATACGGAATTGCTGTTCCATTTTCCATAGAAATCAAAGATCCAGAAATACGTCCCGGAATATCACCCTTATAAGGTTGGTATTCTTTAAAACGGTGTGCCATAATGGCTTCCCCAGCAGTTGCTGTTAGTAATTGGTTACGTAAACCAATAATACCACGAGAAGGGATCATAAACTCACAAATCATTCTCTCGCCTTTGGTTACCATACTTAGCAACTCACCTTTACGCTTGGTAACAAACTCTACAGCTTTACCCGATAACGTTTCAGGAAGATCAATGGTTAACTCTTCAATTGGTTCACATTTAACACCATCAATTTCCTTGATGATTACTTGTGGCTGTCCAATTTGCAACTCATATCCTTCACGACGCATGGTTTCGATTAAAACCGACAAGTGCAATACTCCACGACCAAAAACCATAAACTTATCTGCACTACCGGTTTCACCCAATTTAAGTGCTAAGTTTTTCTCAAGTTCTTTTGCCAAACGATCTTTGATGTGGCGCGATGTTACAAATTTTCCATCCTTTCCAAAGAAAGGCGAATCATTAATGGTAAATAACATACTCATGGTAGGCTCATCTATCGCAATGGATTTTAAACCTTCAGGATTATCCAAATCAGAAACTGTATCTCCAATTTCAAAACCTTCAACACCTACAAGTGCACAAATATCTCCAGTTTGAACGCTCTGTACTTTCTTACGTCCTAAACCTTCAAAAACAAAGACTTCTTTAATTCTACTTTTTACAATGGACCCATCTCTTTTTACTAAAGCGATTTGTTGGCCTTCAACAATGTTTCCTCTTTGTACGCGACCAATCGCGATACGACCAGTAAAAGAAGAAAAATCTAAGGACGTAATCAACATTTGGGTGGTACCTTCTTCAAAAACAGGCGTTGGCACGTGCTCGATCACCATATCCAATAATGGCTCCACATTGTCAGTTTCATTTCTCCAATCGTCACTCATCCAATTGTTCTTGGCCGAACCGTAAACGGTAGGAAAGTCCAATTGCCATTCTTCTGCCCCTAATTCGAACATAAGGTCAAAGACTTTTTCATGTACTTCATCAGGTGTACAGTTTTCCTTATCTACCTTATTGATAACCACACAAGGTTTCAAGCCCAAATCAATCGCTTTTTGCAAAACAAAACGCGTTTGTGGCATTGGGCCTTCAAAAGCATCGACTAATAATACAACACCATCGGCCATATTTAAAACACGCTCTACTTCACCGCCAAAATCGGCGTGACCAGGGGTATCAATAATATTGATTTTGGTATCCTTATAGATTACAGATACGTTTTTGGAGGTAATGGTAATGCCTCGCTCACGTTCTAAATCGTTGCTATCCAAGATTAAATCGCCTGTATTTTCGTTTTCACGAAACAATTGGCAATGGTACATGATCTTATCAACCAAGGTGGTTTTACCGTGGTCAACGTGCGCGATAATCGCAATGTTTTTAATGTTAGCCATAATGAAGCCCTTTTTTTAGGCGTGCAAAGGTACATTAAAATCTGCTAAAATTTAAATCCTGAACATGTTTTTATAAGGATTATGCTCTTTTTTTATTCGGAAAGGATTTCGATACGAGTTCATTAGGTCGTATCCCAAAAACATTTAGTGATGTGTTGGCGATTTAAAATGGATGGTTCGATGCCTTGAGATAGTTTAAAAAGATGTATTTTAACTAACCCCCACATCTTATTGAATTGAAAGCTGTTTTAAGAGATTGTTATCCGCCCTTGTTTTTTTTATAATTATTTGTTATTCAGTATCTAAATTTTAATTTTCCTTAGTATCTTGAGAATGTATTTGAAATTTAATTTTTAATGGCACCTCTAAATTTTAAGCAAATGCGAACTTTAAATACTTACGCAAAATACATTCCTTATGTCTATTTTTTAGCGGTTATCATCTATTGGTTTGGCAATATGAATTCTCGCTCGGGTATTTCGGCATATCCCATCCTCCTGTTGTCCATCCCTTTTATTTGGCAAATTCTAAAACCCAACAAACAACTCAATTTTAGTCTGGGGATTGTATTTGTGTGCTTGTCTTCCTATTTAATTATGGCTTATTTGTCTGATGTTTTCGATATCGTTGACCTCTCAGCATCTACACAACAGTTCTTAATTTATGGCGGACTTTTTGTTGTCGCAAATTTTGTAATGGCGCTTTGGATGGTTAAGAACAGCCTAAACAAAAGGTTTTAATACCTTACCCGCAACATATATGTTGAATGTTAAGCATAAGCTTAGCTAAAACTATGATACGTCTACACCTATAATTTCGTAACTTTGCGCACTTAAATCTATCGCTTATGACACTTCAAGACGTTCCAAAACTCAAACATACCCATGCCAACAATTTCTTCTTACTCTGCGGACCTTGCGCTATTGAAGGCGAAGAAATGGCCTTGCGCATAGCTGAAAAAGTGCTTAAAATAACCGACCAATTGGAAATTCCATATGTATTTAAAGGCAGTTTCAAAAAAGCCAATCGAAGTCGCATTGATAGTTTTACGGGGATTGGAGATGAAAAAGCACTCAAGATATTAAGAAAAGTTTCCGAGACTTTTGGCATTCCTACCGTTACCGATATTCATGAAATAAGTGATGCCCACATGGCTGCGGAATATGTTGATGTACTTCAAATCCCAGCATTTTTGGTACGCCAAACCGATTTGGTAGTGGCTGCTGCGGAAACTGGAAAAATTGTAAATCTTAAAAAAGGGCAGTTTATGAGTCCGGAAGCGATGAAGCACGCGGTACAAAAGGTTAAAGATACCGGAAGCGACAAGGCTTGGATCACCGATCGTGGAACCATGTTTGGCTACCAGGATATGATTGTCGATTTTAGAGGCATTCCCACCATGCGCCAATATGCGCCTACCGTTTTAGATGTAACGCATTCACTGCAACAACCTAATCAAAGTGCAGGCGTCACGGGCGGGCGACCAGATATGATTGAAACAATTGCCAGAGCAGGTGTGGTGAACAATGTGGACGGACTTTTTATTGAAACGCATTTTGACCCTGCCAATGCCAAAAGTGACGGTGCCAATATGTTGCATTTGGATAATCTAGAGCATTTGCTCAAAAACTTGGTGGCCATTAGAAAAACAATCAATAGCCTTTAAATCTTGATGGACTTTTGTAGATATTGATAATATGGCCTCAACCCTTAAGTTTCAATAGAGAATTGATCGCTTCTAAAGTCGCTATCACACTAATTATAAAACAAATGTTATGGATATAGATTTCAGAGAAGCTACATTGGATGACCTTCCGGAAATCACTGCACTATTTAAAGATACGATTAGAGCGGTGAACCGTAAAGACTATTCTGAAAAACAAGTCGAAGCTTGGGCTTCTGAAGCTGATAATAGTTCCAAATGGCAAAAACGAATCCAAAAAACTTATTTCCTGGTAGCCGATTTAGACGGGCAAATTGTTGGCTTCGCGTGGTTAAAAAACGGATTTTATATGGATGGGATGTTTGTTCATAAAAACTTCCAACGTAAAACCATTGGGTCCAAACTTTTGCGCATCATAGAATCACGCGTGTCTATGAATGATTTTGATACGATTAAGGCAGACATCAGCACTACAGCCCTTCCATTTTTTGACTCCCATTATTATGAGGTCAAAAAGAAACAGAAAAAATCTCTAAAAAGTGAAGTGCTGGAGCATTATATTGTTTATCGAGAGCTGTGAAGTTGTTTGTTGTGGAGTTGTGAATTAAAAATAATACACATTAATAGGTTGGGAAAAATGGTAAATTATTAATTTTCAAATTAAAATAAAACATCTTACCCACACAAATTCTAACTATATATCAATCAAACAAAACCAACCTCGATAAAATAATATGGCAGCAATTTTTTTATTTAAATTGCTGCCATATTTACATACTGTAAATCCAGTTCGTTTATTTCCCTTTAGAGGAAGTTAGAAAAAATCCAAGAAAAGGAATTATCACAGTTAAATAAATTAGTATTGCTTTCGAAGATTTTTTCATAGTTTTCTGTTTAATTATTTTTCTAAGTGTTATAATCATAACAATAACACTTATAAAAAAAATAACATATAATATATTTGGTTTATCCATAATTTTATCAATTTAGCAATTATCCCACAAACAACTTAAATAAATTTCAGCTAAGCATTCTGGAGCTGTAACCGCACAAAATGCATATTGAATCCAATTCATATCATTGATCTCGTCATCTGCACAGGTAGTTATACCGTCAAAAGTACATTGGTAATCTCCCGCATAAGCATATCGCTCGTATTGAGTGATTGAGCCATCGACTATAATAGCTTTGGAAACGACATGATTATTAGCAATAATTTCAAAAACACCATTAAAGGTATTAAAATTATTTCGTAGATTAGATAGGTCATCAGATGTATTATTAGATTTAAACATATGAGTCATAACAGGTAAGTATGCAGAAGTTTTTCTGTTTGTAATCGTCACGTCGATTGCATACATAAAAGATAAGGTATCAATCTTAACTGCCTCTATTTTCAAATCTTTATTTGTTTTAGTGATAACAGTACCTCTCGATTAATTACTATTTGAAAGATTATCTTTAATTTCTAAACTATCCGAATTGTTGCTACAGGCACAAAATAGAAAAGCTATGAGAGGTATATATAAAATATTTGTTTTCATCTTTTTTATTTATTTTCAGGTTATAAATTATTTTTAACAACATTCAATTTGATTTATTTGATATTCTGTTCATTATGAAGTTGTCGATAGTTTTTTATTTTGGGAGATCAACCCTTAATTTGATCAGTAAAATAAATTTTTTAAATTCAATCTTAAATTTTAATGCTCTTTTAACATAAAAAATTTTTATTAAACAACAAATGATTTTAATACTTTTTTTTAAACTCATTTATTAACTGCCAAATGATAACATTTATGTCTTTAGAAAAATAAACTACAAAGCATCAAAAAATACAAATGCGATAAAAATTATAAATTCAGAAGACACAGAAAAAATCCTTAAAAAATACAGTTCTGGAGCATTATATCGTTTATCGGGAGCTGTGAAGTTGTTTGCTGTGGAGTAGTTAAGCAGAAATGACTGAGACTGAAAACTACTTCACAAACGCCTTAACCCCTGCCTTTACTTCCAAATTCAAATAATTGTTTCTTGGCACGATTGGGCACGAGTAGCGTTCATTATAAGCACAATACGGATTGTAAGCTGTATTAAAATCTATAGTAATACTATGGCCATCCGGAATTTCTAAATCAATATAGCGTCCGCCTCCATAACTGCTAACCCCATTGGTTTCATCTAAAAACGGAAGAAACAAGTAATCCTCCAGCCCTTCCTTGACCATTAAGTCCTGATCTTGATAGACGTTCAAAGAAAAACTTCTTCCTTTTAACTTAAAATGAAGAACAGCAAAAACACGCTTATTAGACAATCGACTCGTGGTAGTTTGCATTTTAAACCATTCTGAATTTGACCTCAATTCAACTTGCGCTTTAACCACATAAGTAGAATCAAACTTGAAAAAATCCAATCCTTCAAAATTCTTAAGATCCTTCTTTTTCAAAGGTGATTTTGAGGCATCCTTAAATTCTGAATTTAATTCTCTTTGAAACTCGGTATCGCCCATCAATGGTTTCTTATTCTGAGCACAACTCAGGTTTGCAATTACAATAAAGATCACTACCAAATACTTCATTCTTATATAATTTTAATGCTCAAAAATACAACATATTCTTTTTTTTAATAGATTTGACTTGTATAAAGAGACCATTCATGCTTCAAATTTTCATTTCATATAAAACAAGACAAATAGTCAAGACTAACTGTTGGCACTTGTGTATGCAATGATCTCATTAAAACGTATTATAGCACTCATAATTTAAGTCCGACAAAAAAATGTCGGACTTTTTTTATGCCTTAGCACAAAAAACCAATCCTAAATGATAGCTCACATGTTCCTTTTAAATTTTATTCAGAAAAAAATACTCATCCCCTATTATAAAGCCTTCACTGGGCTTTCTATAGAAGTGTGGTGGCTGGCACTCATTACGCTCATCAATAGAGCAGGCACAATGGTAATTCCGTTCTTGTCACTTTACCTTATTAAAAACCTGCACTTCACCTTAGAAAATGTGGGGTGGATTATGAGTGCTTTTGGCTTAGGATCTATAGCGGGCTCTTGGCTTGGCGGAAAACTCACCGATAGGATTGGCTACTACAAAGTCATGGTGTACAGCCTGTTTTTAACAGGGTTTCTATTTATAGGCTTGCAATTTTTAACCACCTTATATACCTTTTGTTTCGGCATATTCATAGTGATGTTGGTCGCCGACATGTTTCGACCAGCCATGTTTGTTGCTTTAAATGCCTATAGCAAACCTCAAAACAAAACCCGCTCCCTAACCTTGATTCGTCTCGCAATAAATTTGGGGTTTTCAACAGGCCCAGCAGTTGGAGGGCTCATCATTACCAGTCTTAATTACAGCGGACTTTTTTGGGTAGATGGGATTACCTGTTTGATTGCCACCTTAGTTTTGCTCAACACTTTAAATCCGAAAAAAGCAAAAATTTTAGATGACTATAAAAACGAAAGTCCAGACAGCGCTTACAAAGACAAGTCCTATCTCCTGTTTTTAGTGGCAATGGTACTCTTTGGGATTGTTTTTCTCCAATATTTCTCTACCGTTCCCATTTATTACAATGATTATAAAGGCATGAGCGAATTTGAAATAGGCCTGCTTTTGGGGTTTAACGGTTTTGTTATTTTTCTATTTGAAATGCCCTTGATTAAATGGTTGGAAACCACAAAGCACACACACATTGGACTCATGATTTTTGGCTCACTCATGATAGGTGCCAGTTTTTTGGTTTTAAACCTAAGCCCTTGGTTTGGGATGCTTATCTTTGGTATGGTATTGATGAGCGTGGGCGAAATGATAACCTTTCCGTTTTCTAATGCCTTTGCGCTTTCACGTGCAAAAAAAGGAAATCAAGGCGAGTATATGGCCTTATACAGCATATCATTTTCAGTAGCGCATATTTTTGGGCATAATGCGGGCTTGCAACTTATAGACCGCTTTCAGTATAAAAATACTTGGAGCATCATGGTGATATTAGCGTTGATTTGCGTGTTATTGCTCTTATTTTTGAAACAACAAATGAAAACTAAAACCGCTTAATTAAGGTGCAGAAAGATATAAACATAATTATTATAGGTGCAGGCCCCATTGGGATTGCTTGTGCATTGGCGTGCGAAAATCGGAACTGGAATTACCGCGTGCTTGAGAAAGGCGCCTTGACCAACTCCCTGTTCAATTACCCGTTGAACATGAGCTTTTTTTCTACTTCGGAAAAATTAGAGATTGATCACATTCCCTTTATCAGCAACAATCCGAAACCGACGCGAAACGAAGCTTTGGAATATTACCGAAGGGTAACAACTTCAAATCAATTGAAGATCAATTTGTACGAAAAAGTGGAAACCATTGAAAAACGGAACGATGAATTTTTGATCACCTCCGATAAGGCACGATACCAAGCAGACAAAGTGATTATTGCAACCGGTTTTTATGATATTCCCAATCCCTTGAATGTAGAAGGCGAGCAGTTACCCAAAGTGATGCATTATTACAAAGAAGCACACCCCTATACATTACAGGAGGTTGCAGTGGTGGGTGCCAGCAATTCTTCCGTAGATGCTGCGTTGGAAATCTACCGAAAAGGTGGCAACGTGGCCATGATTGTGAGAGGTGCGCAAATTGGGGAGCGCGTGAAATACTGGGTAAGACCAGATATATTGAATCGCATTGAAGAAGGGAGCATTAAGGCTTTTTTCAATTCTGAAATAAAAACCATTACACCTCATCAAATTACAGTTGCAACTCCTGAGGGACTAAAACACCTTCCGAATGATTACGTGTTGGCACTGACGGGTTACAGACCCAATTTTGATTTTTTAAAACAAGCGGGAGTTCATTTTTCCGAAGATAAAAAACACATCCCCACCTATGATGACGAGACGATGGAAACCAACGTGAAAGGTCTCTATTTGGCTGGAGTGATTTGCGGAGGAATGGAAACGCATAAATGGTTTATAGAAAACTCAAGAATACATGCAAAATTAATTGCAGCACACATTGAACAACATTTAAAATAACAGCCAAAAGAGCACTAACTTTGCAAGACTATTTTAGACGATGGTTGGTCGCTCTAAACAAGGCGATATCAATTTATTAGACGCACAAGATTTTAACCTATGGATGAATTAGAACAATTACCGCTCTATAAAAAGGCTAAGGACATTCAAAATTTAATAGATTCTGTAGTCGATGTCATTATGGATTCCCAATTGGATTTTGAAACCGAACAGGAAGGCCAAATGATAGACGATACGCTTTCCTATTTAAGTGAAAATTCAGAGCTCATTCCGCAAAAAATAAGTCTGGTGCATGGTGATGACGTGGCTTATAACGAAAAAATGGAGTCAGCTTGTTTTATAAAAAACGCTGCAATAGAAATTTTGACCGATATGGATCAAATTGAACTTTTTGGTTATAAGGATGTGGAGTATTTTGACGTACTACGGAAAGAAATCGACGATTTTAGAGTGCTTTTTGCAGAATGGGTAAAAAGTTTCGATCCTTGGGATTATATTATCGATCGTTGGGGACTCTTTAATCCGCCTGGGGTAAATTACGATGATTATGACCCCGATGATGATATTCCTTTTGATGCCGACGACTTTTTGAAAGACCTCTAGTTTGTATGTTTAACAGATTAGCGCATCGCTTAAAACCACAGCACTTATTACATAAATAGCCCTACTTTAAAGGCTTCACCTCATTGTATTTGATCACGTGGGATAAAACAATTTGTGTTTTGGTTTCACCATACACGATCAATTGGTCAATAAACATTTCGAGGTGCTGCTGATTTTTAAGTACCACTTCCATCACAATATTTTCGTTACCGGTGATGCGATAGCAATTGATCACCTCATCGTAAGTTTTCACTTTTTCAAGAAATGGTTTAAGCATGCCCATAAAGGCGCGCAGGGTAATCAAGGCCTTTAATTGATAGCCCACTTCAAAAGGGCTAACCAAAGTATTGTAGTTTTGGATAACACCTGCTTCTTCCATCTTTTTGATCCGTTCAGAAACCGCTGGAGAACTGATACCCACAGTTCTACCAATTTCAGCATTGGACTGTCTCGCATTTTGCTGAAGGCATTTTAAAATTTTCCAATTTAAATTATCTATAAACATTTAAAGTATAAGCAAAAACTACGTTAATTATTAAACCAAATATACAATTTTACTTTAATACTTAAAGACGTAATTGATTTCTAGTCGCTATTTTTGGTAGTGCTATAAAAAGAGACCATGAGCTATTATTTGCCATCCCATTTATCTGAACTTCCTATCTATAGGAAGGCGATGGATATTTTATTGCTCTCACGGAATATTTCGACTTACATGAGTCAAGACTTATCTTATTTAAACCCAGATGGTAGCGAGGATGCGCACATCTATTTTTCTGGGGATATTATCCAGCAATCAGAATCTTTAGTGCCAGAAATTGAAAAGGTACAAGCAGAGCGTTTCTCTGAAAACAAAGAAAAACATTTAGCCTCCCTTGAACGGTTGACCCAGCGCTTACACATCAATTGCAATCGTTTGGAGCGTTGCAATAGCAATGGGCGTGATTATTTACCCATCTTAAGAAGTGAATTGCGCAAATTCAAAAAACTGCAACGTCACTGGGTGTTGACCTTGTAGCACTCCTTCACAACTCTATTTTTTTTTACAATTTAAATCATGACTGCCATGAATAGCAAGCCATGATTTAGCTTACATGTTGCGTCGGTATTGACCACCAACTTCAAACAAGGCGTTGGTAATTTGACCTAAGGAACACACTTTTGTAGCTTCCATTAAGACTTCAAATATATTCTCGTTTTGGATAGCTGCCTGCTGTACGTTTTCCAAAGTGGCTTCAATTTTATCTTCGTAGGCTTTATGGAGATTTTGCAAGGTTTTAATTTGAAATTGCTTTTCTTCCTCGGTAGCGCGTATCACTTCCGCAGGCACAACCGTAGGGGAACCCTTAGAACTTAAAAACGTATTTACCCCAATAATCGGGAACTCCCCATTGTGTTTCAACGTTTCATAATACAAGCTTTCTTCCTGTATTTTAGAACGCTGGTACATGGTCTCCATCGCGCCAAGAACGCCTCCACGTTCTGTAATACGATCAAATTCCAACAAGACCGCTTCTTCTACCAAATCGGTGAGTTCTTCTATAATAAAAGACCCTTGGATGGGATTTTCATTTTTAGCGAGCCCCAATTCTTTATTGATAATCAATTGAATGGCCATAGCCCGACGCACAGACTCTTCAGTAGGCGTCGTAATCGCTTCATCGTACGCATTGGTATGCAACGAGTTACAATTATCATAAATGGCATATAACGCTTGTAGCGTGGTACGAATGTCATTAAAATCTATTTCTTGGGCGTGTAAACTCCTGCCAGACGTTTGAATATGATACTTGAGCATTTGCGCTCTTGAGTTTGCCCCATATTTATGTTTTAAGGCCTTTGACCATATTTTACGAGCCACACGCCCAATCACTGCGTATTCGGGATCAATTCCGTTGGAGAAAAAGAAGGAGAGGTTAGGTCCAAATTTGTTGATGTCCATGCCTCGAGACAAGTAATACTCGACGTAAGTGAACCCATTGGTTAAGGTAAATGCCAATTGCGAAATTGGGTTGGCACCAGCTTCGGCAATATGATAACCAGAAATCGATACCGAATAAAAATTACGAACTTGATTCTCAATAAAATATTCTTGCACATCACCCATAAGTCGCAAGGCAAATTCCGTAGAAAAAATACAGGTATTTTGCGCTTGATCTTCTTTTAAAATATCAGCTTGCACCGTTCCTCTTACTTGGGCCATGGTTTTAACCTTGATATCCTCATAAACGTCTTTAGGCAGCACAAGATCACCAGTAATACCCAAGAGCATTAATCCGAGTCCGTCGTTACCTTTTGGCAAATCGCCATTATATTTTGGTCTGTCAACACCTTTATCCTTATAGATTTTGGCAATTTTAGACTCTATTTCTTTCTCGAGACCATTTTCGGTAATGTACATCTCACATTGCTGGTCGATGGCAGCATTCATAAAAAACCCCAATAACATTGGCGCAGGACCATTAATAGTCATACTTACCGAGGTCATCGCACTGGCGAGATCAAACCCAGAATACAATTTCTTGGCATCGTCCAAACAACAAATGGACACGCCTGCATTTCCTATTTTTCCATAAATGTCTGGTCTTAGATCTGGATCATTTCCGTAGAGCGTCACACTGTCAAAAGCAGTTGATAATCGCTTTGCGGGCAAGCCCATGCTCACATAATGAAAACGACGGTTGGTACGCTCAGGGCCTCCTTCGCCCGCAAACATACGCGCAGGATCTTCACCCGTTCGCTTAAAAGGATACAATCCTGAAGTATATGGAAATTCACCAGGTACATTTTCCTGAAGACACCACTTGAGAATATCGCCCCAAGCCCGATATTTTGGCAAGGCTACTTTAGGGATTTGCGTGTGCGACAGGGATTCGGTATGCGTATCAATCTTAATTTCCTTGTCTCGCACCTTAAAGGTATACACTGGATTTTTATAGGTGCTCACCTTATGGTCCCATCCCGTAATCACTTCCCAGTTATAAGGATCGAGATTGAGTTTGACCCGATCAAATTCCGACACCAATAATTTTACCAACTGCTGCTGATCTTCGGACACCGAAGCAATAGAATCACTATTGATCCCCGCTTTATCCAATTGAGGTGTGGCGCCAGAAACGGAAGCTATTGTTTTATAAATTCCGTAGAGCGTTTGTGCCACTTGTTCTTGGTCATAGGCAGTTTTATCGTAAGCCCGATTGTTTTCTGCAATTTCGGAAAGGTAGCGGGTACGCGCTGGCGGAATCACAAAGATCTTCTCGCTCATTTCCTTAGAAACATGAAACGTCGATTTTAATGCAGCACCGGTCTTTTCAACCACTTCATCCATGATGGCCTTATAAAGCGTGTTCATCCCAGGATCGTTAAACTGTGACGCAATCGTACCAAAAATAGGAAGCTCGTCTTGAGGCGTATCCCAAAGTTGGTTATTCCGCATGTACTGTTTCTTAACATCGCGCAAGGCATCTAAAGAGCCCCGCTTATCAAATTTATTAATGGCCACTAAATTGGCAAAATCGAGCATATCAATTTTTTCGAGCTGGGTTGCTGCACCAAACTCGGGGGTCATCACATAGAGAGCGACATCACTGTGCTCAATGATTTCGGTATCACTTTGCCCTATGCCAGAAGTTTCTAGAATAATGAGGTCAAATTCCGCAGCTTTTAAAACCTCCACCGCCTCGTTGACGTATTTTGAAAGCGCCAAATTGGATTGTCTGGTTGCCAAACTGCGCATGTAAACGCGTGGCGAATTAATAGCGTTCATACGAATACGATCGCCCAACAACGCGCCACCGGTTTTGCGCTTTGAAGGATCTACAGACACAATGCCAACCGTTTTTTCGGGAAAATCGACTAAAAAACGACGCACCAATTCGTCTACCAAAGAGGACTTCCCAGAGCCTCCTGTTCCGGTTATTCCCAGAACTGGGGTACTGCTGTTTTCATTCTTTTTATGAATTTCACTTAAGGTCTCTTTGGCGATCTCCGGAAAGTTTTCCGCAGAAGAAATGAGTCGCGCTATTGTTTTTGAGTTTTTCTTCGGAAGGTCTTCCACATTAACATTTAATGCATCACCAACCGCAAAATCCGACTGTTTGACCAAATCATTGATCATGCCCTGCAACCCCATCTCACGACCATCGTCTGGAGAATAAATTCTATCGATGCCATACGCGATGAGTTCCTCAATTTCAGAAGGCAGAATCACGCCCCCGCCTCCACCAAAAATCTTGATGTGATCTGCGCCTTTTTCCTTGAGCAAATCGTACATGTATTTAAAATACTCGTTATGCCCTCCCTGATAGGAAGTCAAACAAATGGCATTTACATCTTCTTGAATCGCAGTGTTCACCACCTCATCCACACTTCGATCGTGCCCCAAATGTATCACCTCTACCCCAGTACTTTGGATGATGCGACGCATAATATTTATGGAGGCATCATGCCCATCAAACAGGGCTGCTGCAGTTACAATTCTTACGTTATGTTTAGGCGTATAAGGTGTGGCTTGCTTCATTCGGAATTTTGCTTAAATTTTGAACCTGCAATTTACGGAATTTTCAAATTAAAGGCTCATTGATTGGGAATAGTTTAAACATTATTAGCAGAATATTAAGTCCTCAAACTCAGGCAAATGTTGGCATTAATTTTATCTTTGTAAGAAACTCCCTTTATTATGTATAAGAAATTGGTCCTTCTAGTTTGCATTTTCAATCTCACCGCTTGTGCCGAATTACAGAGTGTAGTAGATCAATTACCTCAGGGTGGTGGCGTGCTCAGTAATGCCGATATTGGCGCGGGACTTAGACAAGCGCTCGATCAAGGCATCGAACAACAAGTCACAAAACTGACTCAAACCGATGGGTTCTACAAAAACGAGCTGGTTAAAATTCTCTTGCCCAAAGAACTCCAAAAGGTTGACAAAGCACTGCGCGACATAGGCTTGAGTAGTTTAGCAGACGAAGGATTAAAAGCACTCAATAGAGCTGCTGAAGATGCGGTTGGAGAAGCCACCCCTATTTTTATAAACGCAGTTAAGGGCATTACTTTTACCGATGCCAAAAACATTCTTTTGGGCAGCGATGATGCAGCCACCCAATACTTAACCAGCAGGACGCAAACCGAACTGTACAATAAATTTCAACCCGTAATCAACAACTCCTTTGCAAAAGTAGGTGCCGACCAAATTTGGTCCAATCTCATCACCAAATACAACGCCATTCCCTTTACCAATAATGTAAATCCAGATTTGACCGATTATGTTACTGGCGAAGCATTAAAGGGCGTTTACACCATGATCGCAGTTGAAGAAAAAGACATTCGCACTAAAATTTCATCACGCGGTACAGATCTATTGAGAAAAGTATTTGCTTTACAAGATTAAAGTATGGAGGACCGATATAAGATAGCAGTCGTTGGGCCAATTCCCCAAGATACCATTATTACCCACAAGAATGAGGTGATAAAGAAATATGGCTGCGTATCTCACCCTACCATTGCTTTGGCGAAATTATTGGAAGGCAAAGGCACGGTAATCCCTATAACGCACATCCACAAAAAAGATCACAACGCCATCAATGCACTGTTTAAGCCTTACCAAGCTGTTAATATTGACGGTATTTCTTCGGAAAAAGATCAAGGCACCATTATCGAACTCAATTTTATAGACCAAAATAATAGACTTGAGAAACAGATTGCAAACATGCATCCCATTACGCAAAGCGCGATAGAACCCTTTTTGGACGTTGATTGCTTTGTATTTGTACCCATTACCGATTTTGAGATAGAACTAAACACTTTAAAGTATATTAAACAGAACAGTGCTGCGAAGATTATCTTTGATGCCCATGGCCCTACGACTTATGTAGATCCCCAAGGAAAACGTCTTAGAAAATATTGGAACGATCGCGACAATTGGCTTCCGCATATCGATATCCTGAAAATGAATCTCGAAGAATCCATTTGTTGCTGGTTAGATGAAGATTACAGCACCGCGCATTTTTACGACGAAGACCGAACAGATCATTTGGATGCATTTGCTGCACATGTTTTAGATCATGGCGTTTCCTATCTCTACGTAACCTTAGATTCTAGGGGTTGTGCCATCTATACTAAAAAAGAAGGGAAACTCCATAAGGATTTTGTAACATCGGTGCCTGTTAAAGATGTGATAGACACAACAGGTTGTGGCGACTCCTTTGCTGGAGGCTTGGCGTTTGGCTTCACCTTGTACAATGACCCCATAAAAGCTGCGCACTTTGCGAATACGCTAGGGGCGAGACGCACCCAAGGAAAAGGGTTTGATGTCTTTAAATCCCTGGAGGAAACCGAAGCTATTATAAACGCCCATTACAACGAGTAAATTTACCACATCGTAACCTGACGATTTTTTATTTTTAAACTGACGATATCGCTTCCAGATTTAATACAAGGCTAATGTTAACTTAACATCGTTTAGCCTATTTTATGAGATATTTGCAGGGTTAGTATTAATGAACACACATTCATTAATTTGATTGAATTAGTAAGTTAGTTGAAGAAATCGGTCTTGGAGAAGATCGATTTTTTTTTAATTAGAGCACACAACGATTTAACCCTTAGACCCTTTCACCACGTACGATCTATTATTTTATTTATTTTATGATGTTGTATTACAATATTTTAAATATATTTAAGATTCTAATTCGTGGTGCAATGAAAGCTCTTGAACATATCCAAAATCATCAACAAAAACTTTTGTTTCGATATAAACAATTGATGGAACAGGCTTACAATTTTAGACAAACCGATTCCGCCTTTAGTGATATTTCAGAATATAAAGCCATTAAATTGCTTTCAAAATTAAATAAACTCAAGTTTCTAAATCGCGACCTAAAAAGTGCTGGATTTAAATAATTTGACAAAAATTTAACTTTACGGAACAACTTATCGCTGTAGAAGTACCGTATATATTGTTTAAAATGCAATAGATATGAATACACATTTTTGTAAAGTGGGCAAGAAGACCCCTAATATCAATACGTTTTTTTCGCTACCAGATCTTGAAAAAAAATACAACGCCTTTATTGAAGAAGCTTATAACGTGATGCACAGTGATGTAAGTTTAAGCGATACGCTCTTTCATGAGGCTTCAAAATTAAAATATCGTATGATGCATTTGGAATCTACTGATCCAAATGATCTTGACGGAGCTTTTTAAAGTAGTCAAAAGCTTTTAACAATCGAGACCCGTACCATGAGAAGAATTCGCCATCGACTATTAGAATTTTAGTTTTAGGAAAAATGGCCCGCAATGCCTCAACGTGCGTGCTCTTAAAAGGGAAAGGTTCACTGGACAATAAGATGGCCTCCGGTTGGCGTTCTCCAATTTCAGCCAATTCTATTTCAGGATAGCGTTCAAAATCACCGAAACTATTTTCAAAACGGTTCAAACGTAACATCTGGTCTATAAAGGTATGGCTTGCAGCAACCATCCAAGGGGATTTCCAAATAAAATAGGCGACTTTCAATTGGGGTTGATCTGCAATAAAAGTTGAAAAATTCTGCTGTTCCCGTCTAATTTTCTCAATTAAATCACGAGATTGATCTTCAACGGAAAATAAATCCCCGTATAAGGAAATCAATTCCAGAGCATCCTCAAAGCTATGGACGTCACTAACGTGAACTGGCGCAATGGCACCCAACTCCAAAACTAGGTCCTTTGTATTTTCTTCCTTATTGCACAAAATCACATCTGGGCTCAACGCTTTGATTTTATCCAAATGAAGTTGTTTTGTACCTCCAACGACTGTTTTGTTCTTGAGTAGTTGCTCGGGGTGCACACAGAATTTTGTAATGCCCACAATGGAAGACTCCAATCCTAAATCGACCAGAAGTTCGGTTTGAGAAGGCACTAAGGACACGATGCGTTTTGGGGTTCCATTCATCTTGAGTACTCTGTTGAGTTGATCTTTCATGACGTTGGGTTTCATTGGTGAGTTAGCCTAAAATAGCTTTCATCTCTAACTGCAGGGCTTCCGCTTTGCTAGCAGCTGCTTCAGCAAAACTCTCATCATGCGCTGCGTAAATAATTCCTCTTGAGGAATTGATAAGTAATCCTACAGAATCGTTCATCCCATATTTACAGACCTCCTGCAAACTTCCGCCTTGAGCGCCAACACCGGGAACCAACAAAAATGCATTGGGAATGATTTTTCTAATGTTTTGGAAATACGCTGCTTTTGTGGCACCAACAACATACATTAGATTTTTTGAATTTTTCCAAGATTTTGAAGTTTCCAAAACCTTTGTGTACAAGGTTTTACCCTCAACCATTTGGGTTTGAAAATCAAAAGCCCCTGCGTTTGAGGTTAGCGCCAATAAAATGGTGTGCTTATCTTCAAACGCCAAAAATGGCTCCACGGAATCTTTGCCCATATAAGGCGCAACGGTGACACTATCGAAACCCAAATCTTCAAAAAAGGCTTTGGCGTAGCGCGTGCTGGTATTTCCAATGTCGCCACGTTTTGCATCGGCAATTGTAAAGATTTCGGGATAATTCTCGTTTAAATAACCAATGGTTTTCTCAAGGGCTTTCCATCCTTTAAGTCCGTAAGCTTCATAAAATGCGGTATTGGGTTTATATGCAACACATAAATGCTGTGTGGCATCAATAATGGCTTTGTTAAAAGCGAATATGGGATCTTCCGTATACAACAAATGTTTTGGAATCTTATCCAAATCAACATCCAAACCTATGCAGAGAAAGGATTTTTTCTTTTGAATTTGTGCTGTAAGTTGTGGTATTGTCATTATCCTCCATTAATCACTCCCTTTGCGGGACTGCTTTACCCCCAAACTTACGCCCACTTTAAGATGGAAACGGTTTCAGGATTACGTTTTTTTTTAGGCTTCTGTTATGCCTTTACGGTTTCAGAATATTGCCTTGTTGTTTTATATATGGTCGTCACTTGCTTTCAACAACTCCGTATTTTCCGCCAGTTGTAATTCGTCTATGATTTTTTGGATGTCCCCATTAATGATATTTGAAAGATCGTATAGGGTTAAACCAATTCTATGATCGGTAACACGTCCTTGGGAATAATTATAGGTTCTAATTTTGGCACTTCGATCACCCGAACTTACCATACTCCCACGTCGAGCAGCATCTTCTTCCTGTTTTTTCGCCAATTCCATGTCATACAAACGGGAACGCAACACCTTAAAGGCTTTTTCTTTGTTTTTATGCTGCGATTTTTGATCTTGACATTGTGCCACCAAACCTGTTGGTACGTGAGTTAAACGCACTGCGGAATAGGTGGTGTTAACCGATTGTCCCCCTGGACCAGATGAACAGAAAAAATCGATGCGTACATCTTTGGGGTCGATCTCTATATCAAACTCCTCTGCTTCCGGAAACACCATACATGTGGCTGCACTGGTATGGACACGCCCTTGAGTTTCTGTTTGGGGCACACGTTGCACGCGGTGAACGCCCGCTTCAAATTTTAAGGTTCCATAAACATCCTCACCAGAAACTTCAAATTGAATTTCCTTAAAGCCACCATTGGTACCTTCACTATAATCCACGGTATCAACTTTCCACCCTTTGCTTTCGCAGTATTTGGAATACATTCTAAACAGGTCGCCCGCAAAAATACTTGCTTCATCGCCACCGGTTCCCGCTCTCAGTTCAACCACCGCATTTTTAGAATCCTCGGGATCTTTCGGGATCAACAACATTCGGATATCCTCTTCCAGTTTCGGTATGCCTTCTTTGGCCTCGTCATATTGTAAACGCGCCATTTCGACCATTTCGGGGTCACTTCCGTCGGAAATGATTTCTTCGGCTTCCTTTAGATTATCCGTTAACTCAATATAAGCTTCACGTTTATCCATGAGCAATCGCAAATCTTTATACTCCTTATTAAGTGAGACGTAACGCTTTTGATCGGTAATAATATCTGGTTGAATGATGAGATCACTTACCTCATCAAATCTTTGTTTTACTATCTGTAATTTATCTAACATTTATCTTCTCAAATTGTAATTCAAAAATACGATAATTTATGGATTTGATGGCAAGAGGAAATACTTCACTCCTTAAAATAAATTGGTATTGCCCATCGTTAGCCATATTATGAGATACCAATTGCGGTCTATTCTTAACTATTATAAAACGATGGCACTATGGTCGTTTCGGGCTACGCTGATTCTTTTGGCGTTTCAGCCCAATTTAATATTGGCCTTACTCACCAAATTATGCCTCATAGTCGTGTTTTGGCTGATGTTAAGTGACATTAAGGTGCGCAAACGCCTTCACTTTTATAGAATAAGCGGAATTTCCAACTTAAGGTTTTTTAGCATCCTCTATCTTATAGACGCCTTTATCACTAGCCTGTTCTTTATTTTGGTCAAAGGTTTTATCTGAAGTCACTAAGTTTGGAAATTGTTGGAGTCTTAATTTTAATGTGTATTTTAATTTATGAAATTTCAGCCTGAACTCTAGAACTGTTACTTTAGGCCTCGTGCTTCAACCGAGGTTTATAATATATTTTACAAACGGTTTTTCATTTTTTCATTCGTCCTAACGGTAATCTTGTTACTTTTAAATTCGGAAATTTTAGTCATGTTAGTAACCACATTTTTTCTTGTTGTACTCCTTTGGTAATCATTAAAAACCAAAAACTACACCGACCCCCAATAATTGTTTCCATTGTACTTTGGCGCCATGTTCTATAAATTCGTCTTCCACATCGGTTTCTTCTAAAATTTTGATGTCGTTATCGTATTTAATATGCGATCCCAAAGTTGCCTTAACGTATTGATTCACTTTAAAATCAAAAACCAATTCCCAATCTATATCAATGTTTCCGAAGTTATTGACATAGTCGGAATACAAACTCAATTTATGGTTAAGCTTGATGTTCTCAAAAATTTCCTTTTCATAGAAATTGGTGATCAAGATACCCATTTCTGTTCGTACCCGTTCTCCTTGCTGAATGACGTTTCCTTCAGCATCGAAAACTGCGGGCGTAACACCAAAAGCTCCTGCATTGGATAAGTCTTCATCCAGCACAAACGTGGCTTTAACGGTAAGCGGGGACATGTAAATTGAAAATTTTTCGAGATTTTTCCCATACTCCACGCCACCACCCAGAAAGAGATAGCCCGGTGCCATAAATTTTGAAATTGCGTTATCGCGATTTGGATATTTGTAACCGTTGGTAAACTGGGTCTTAAAATTAAAACGCCCGGAAACATACCAATTGGTGAGCGTATCGTTTCTGAAGCCAAACGTGGAGATGAGTTCCAGCTCGTCTTCTGTTTTTCGCAGTTTTTGGTTTTCCTGTTTATTGATGCCATATTTAATCTGTGCTGAGTTCCGCCATTTGTAATAGAGATCTTGGTACTTAAGCTCAGACAGGGCGTTTAATAGGGCAGAAATAGAATTGCTACCGCCAGCATTCCAATTGACAAAGGTAACCTCATTAATATCCAACCCTACTCTGTTGGTCTGTAACCAAACATAATCCTTAGGGACTTCTTCAAAAACAGATTGGGCAAAATAGTGTTGACATGTGAGCATCATTAAGATGCATACAGCTCTTTTCATTAGAGTTTTAGTTTAGGGAAACAGGATTTTATTTAATATTCAAAAATGCCAAATTCACTGTTGATCGTTAATTTTTTTGTTTCGGAAGCTTCTACTCGACCAACAATTTTAGCGTTAACGTTGAACGATTTGGAAATCCCAATGATGGCGTCTGCAATGTTTGGATTCACATAAAGTTCCATACGATGGCCACAATTGAACACTTGGTACATTTCCTTCCAGTCCGTTTTCGATTGTTCTTGAATGAGTTTAAACAACGGAGGAATTTCGAACATATTATCTTTTATGATGTGAAGTTGCTCAACAAAATGAAGAATTTTGGTTTGTGCGCCTCCAGAACAATGAACGATACCATGTACATCATTGGATGACCATTGATCTAGAATCTTTTTAATGATTGGCGCGTAGGTTCTTGTAGGCGACAGTACCAGTTTACCTGCGTTAAGGGGAGCTCCCTTTACAGGATCTGTTAATTTTACTTGACCCGAATACACTAAATCTTCCGGCACCGAGGCATCGAAACTCTCGGGATATTTCTTAGCCAAATACTTGTCAAACACATCGTGCCTTGCAGAGGTGAGTCCGTTGCTGCCCATGCCACCGTTATATTTGGTTTCATAAGTGGCTTGACCAAAACTCTCTAAGCCCACAATAACATCGCCTGCCTTGATATTGGCATTATCAATGACTTTAGACCGTTTTAGGCGCGCGGTAACCGTTGAATCTACAATAATTGTACGCACGATATCGCCCACATCGGCAGTTTCACCACCAGTGGAATGAATTGTAATTCCGAAGTTTTTTAAATCTTTTATTAATTCTTCGGTACCATTTATAATTGCCGAAATGACTTCACCAGAAATCAAATTTTTATTGCGCCCTATCGTAGAAGACAGCATAATATGATCTGTAGCACCCACACAAATCAAATCGTCAATATTCATGATGAGGGCATCTTGGGCGATCCCTTTCCAAACAGATAGGTCTCCGGTTTCCTTCCAATACATATATGCCAAAGAGGATTTGGTGCCCGCGCCATCGGCATGCATGATCAAGCAATAGTCCTCATCATTAGTTAAATGGTCTGGCACAATCTTACAGAAGGCTTTTGGATACAAGCCTTTGTCAATATTCTTGATGGCGTTGTGCACATCTTCCTTTGATGCCGAAACCCCTCTTTGTGCGTATCTTTTACTAATATCTTGACTCATGATGTGGTATTGATTGACAAAAATAAGAATTGTAACTTATAATTAAGACCGCATTTTGGAAAGTTGCCTTAGTATTTGATTCCGCAGTAATGTAATAAGTGAAAATCGCTCTTAATTCATACAAATCTTGTTAACAGAATTGTGCGAACCCAAACAAGAAAAAGCCTCTTTGGGGAGGCTTTTCTATTTTCAGTTCACTATTTATGTTATTAGTACGTAAATAAAAGCTCACGATATTTGGTCAATGGCCAAAGCTCATCATCAACCAGTAGCTCGAGCTTATCACAATGGTAACGAATGTCATCAAAGTAAGGTCTTACTTTATTACAATAATCATTTGCTCGCTTCTCGCTCTCTTCAATTTTATTGGCCGATCGTCTTTCATCGGTCATTTTTGTGACGTTTGAGTTTATGGATTCTATATGGCCCGAAATTTCTTCAATTAAATTAAGTTGTTCGCTTGCGAATTTTTTAAAATCGTCACCGTAAATCTCTTTAAGGCCTTTAACGTTTTTGATCAAGACATTTTGATAACGTACCGCTGTTGGCACGATATGATTTCTAGCGATATCGCCCAAAACACGTCCTTCAATTTGAATGCGAAGTGCGTATTCGTCCATTTCAATCTCATAACGCGCTTCCGACTCAATTTTGTTCATGATGTTGAGATCTTCGAACAACTTGATCGATTCTTTAGCTACCTTAACTTTCAGCGCTTCTGGCGTTTTCTTATTATTACTCAAACCACGTTTTTTGGCCTCTTTCTCCCACTCTTCGCCATAACCATTTCCTTCAAAACGAATTCTTTTGGATTTCTTGATATATTCTCTAAGCACATTGAAGATGGCATCATCCTTCTTCAATTCCTTTTTATCAATAAGTGCGTCCACTTCCTTTTTAAAATCCATCAATTGCTTGGCCACAATTGCATTTAGAACGGTCATGGGGTTGGCACAGTTGGCTTGAGACCCTACTGCTCTAAATTCAAATTTATTACCCGTAAAGGCAAAAGGAGACGTTCGGTTTCTATCGGTATTATCAAGTAATACATCTGGAATTTTACCAACGACATTTAGTTTAAGATCTGTTTTTTCTTGAGGAGACAATTTTCCGTTGGTGACATTTTCAAGTTCATCAAGTACCTTTGTGAGTTGTGCACCAATAAAAACAGAAATGATTGCCGGTGGCGCCTCATTGGCCCCTAATCGGTGATCATTACTTGCAGAGGCAATTGCTGCGCGAAGTAATTCTTCATTATCATTTACCGCCTTGATGGTATTGATGAAAAAGGTTAAAAACTGAAGATTGCTCATGGGTGTTTTTCCAGGCCCCAAAAGGTTAACCCCTGTATTGGTGGTCAAACTCCAGTTGTTGTGTTTACCCGACCCATTGACACCTGCAAACGGTTTCTCGTGGAATAAGACTTTAAGTTTATGACGCTCTGCGATACGGTTCATAATATCCATTAATAAGGAATTATGGTCTACCGCTAAATTAGCTTCGTCATAAATGGGTGCCAATTCAAATTGATTGGGCGCCACTTCATTATGTCGTGTTTTAACTGGAATACCCAACAACATGCATTCGGTTTCAAGATCTTGCATGTAAGCCATCGCACGATTGGGAATGGTCCCAAAATAATGATCGTCCAATTGCTGACCTTTTGCTGGAGAATGCCCCAATAAGGTTCTTCCTGTAAGTACAATATCGGGTCTAGACATTGCCAAACCACTATCAATCAAAAAGTACTCTTGCTCCCAACCTAAGGAAGCATTTACTTTTTTAACATTTTTATCAAAATATTTACAAACCGCCACAGAAGCAGTATCTACTGCTTGCAGGGCTTTTAAAAGTGGCGTTTTATAATCAAGTGCCTCTCCCGTGTACGATACAAATACCGTTGGAATGCACAAAGTAGTTCCGAAGATAAAGGCTGGAGAAGTTGGATCCCAAGCAGTGTAACCTCGAGCTTCAAAAGTATTTCTAATACCACCGTTTGGAAAACTTGACGCATCTGGTTCTTGCTGCACCAATTGACCACCTCCAAATTTTTCAATGGCCAATCCGCCACCTATGGTTTCAAAAAAAGCATCGTGCTTTTCAGCTGTGGCACCGGTAAGTGGCTGAAACCAGTGCGTGTAATGCGTTGCGCCTTTAGAAATTGCCCATTCTTTCATTCCCGTTGAAATATGATCTGCCACAATACGGTCAATCTTGCTCCCGTTGATGTTGGCGTCCATAACACTTTCAAAAGCTTCCTTGGTCAAATATTGACGCATGGTTGCTTCATTAAAAACATTGGCTCCAAAAAGTTCGGACCGTCTTGTTTTTTCCTCAATATGAATTGGCTTAAGGTTGTAAATTTGTTTTAATGCGTGAAATCTTAGCGTAGACATGTTTTGTTTGTTGTTTTGTTTCGACAGGTCAAATTTAACAAAATTTGAATGCAATTTGACATGCACCCTATTTTTTTTAGGGTAGCGCTGGAAATAATTAGTAAATCACCAGTATGACCCCATGAAATTTAACACAATCATAATATTGATAGATTATATCTTTAATTCCAAAAGCAACAGAGCCATTTACGCCTATATAGAAGCGCATCATTCTTCCACCGAATGACGACAATAAGACGTGCAATTTACTAAAAATGAAGACTATATAGCTTTTTTTCAGAAAAGAAAGCCTTTATTCAAAAACTAAGAAAACGCCACTTAACCCTTGAAGGCCAAGAAGATAAAAACGCCATAACAAGCCACAAGGAAAAACCCCTTGATTCGGCTAATTTCAAATTTCTTCGGAATGACTATTAGCGGGATCAATATTGCTGAGAAAGCCAGCATCCAGAAAATATCACTGTTAAGTATGGAAGCATCGGTTACCGGAATTGGTTTTATAATAGCTGTTAGCCCCAAAACCGAACCAATATTAAAAATATTGGATCCTATTAGATTCCCTAAAGACAATGCCTTTTCTTTTTTAAGTGCAGCAATTACAGAGGCTGCCAATTCTGGCACACTGGTACCAATGGCAATTACCGTTGCAGCAATGACCGCATCGCTCACGCCTATTGCGACCGCCAATTCCTTAGCGCCATCAACGAGCCAAACCGAACCAAAATACAAAGCGGTGGCACCAATAAGGAACCAGAAGACGATCTTAAAGTTTGAAACTACCGCCAAGCTGTCATCAACCTCGTCGGTTTCGACATCTTTTCTGGCAATCTTAATCAAGTACACCATAAACGCAATCAAGCCCAAGAATAAGATTATCCCTTCAATTTGGGTCAATTCGTTATCATTATAGAGAAAATAATAAAGAGCCATAGAAAACAACATCATGGCAGGCCAATTGATCTTGTAGAAGGACTTATCCACACTAATGGAACTCACGAGCGCTGTGATACCTAACACCAAACCAATATTTGCAATGTTGGAGCCAATGACGTTATTGAGGGCAATGGCAGGAGAACCCGTTAAGGCAGCATTTAAACTTACCAAAAGCTCAGGCGCAGAGGTCGCAAAGCTAACCACGGTCATCCCAATTACCATTTTGGAAACGTTCATTTTAAAGGAAAGCGCTACGGAGGCCCTTACCAAAAATTCCCCGCCAACAACCAATAGGATCAAGCCTAAAATCAACCAAACAAGACTCATAATTTAAGTTTTTGCGAAGATACTCTATTTATGAATTGAAGCGAAACTCGTTTAAAAAATAAAGTACTGCATTCACATTTTGGTTCGGTAATAAAAAACAAGCCTATACTTGAAAGAACACTTGGAAAACTAAATTTACAGTTACACAACTACGGAAGCATTTGTATAACTACAATATTCATTATACAATTAATGCTATAAGAACTAAAACCCTATGCTTAATCTTACGAACAAAGCGGAAGAGGTCATGCAAATCATTTGGAGGCGCAAAAAAGATTTTGTTAAAGATGTACTCGCCGAAATCAAGACCGAACCGCCACTTTACAATACGCTGACTACCATTATGAGAAATTTGGAGGGCAAGCGTATTTGAGCTATACTGCTTTTGGGAAAACCCACCAATATTTCCCCATCGTAAGCAAAGAAACCTACAAAAAGTGTTTTATAACTCCCGTAATAGCACATTAGTTCAACGATTCTTATAAAAGCGTAGTGTCCTTTTGTGCTTCCGAAGAAAAATAAGTCTCGGAGCCCTGCAGGACATCATCAAGCATTTAGAATCACAGCGAGAAAACGCAGCATCGCACGAATTCTCAATTTCCAAAACATAATTTATGGCCTGTCTTCTTCAATCTTCGGCGGTACTGATTTTGTTTTATGCCTTTTATAGATTTTTTTTGGATAGAGAGACCTTCTGTGGAAGTTGACACGCAAACCAGCAATTCTTAATGTTTTAGACCCCAACACCATAGCTTATGTTAATGCTTTAAAAGAGGAGACTGCAACCAAGGTTTACGGTGAAAAAGCAAAATATGGCGCACTCGTTATAGTTACAGACGCTTTTTTGGAACCGCAAAAAGAACAGTTAAAACAGCAAGGTATTGAGGGAAAAATTTCAAGAATAAGTCACCATACAAATGGCGAGATCAAAAGTATTAAAATAAGTTTACGTAAAGCTGAAAGACAAGAATCTACTGCAAGCTGGGAAAATAGCAAAGCACCCATTACTGATATCGGGATGGGGAAAACCAATGACAATACGCTTTTTGTGAGAGCCCTGCCAGAATAAACGTACGCTCGGCCTTTAGAAAACACTACTAAAAAACCTTCCATCTTAGAATAAAGTTGAAAGGTTTTTCTATAAAATTACAATCGCTAAACGGTCGCGTTAATTTATAAGCAACTTCTTAACCACCTGAGTGCCTTCCGAAGTAAGATGCACCACATACATCCCCGATGACAGCGCTATGTTTACTGCTGCATCCGGCTGCACCATCATGGTTTCCATCAATCTGCCTTCCGTAGAATAAATGGTCATTTTAGTTTCCTGTTGGAGTCCTTTTATAAACACTTTATTTGTAGCTGGATTGGGATAAATCGCCAGCGCATTAGACGCAATGTCCCCAACTCCCAATTCCTGCTGCCAAACTTCGCCAATATTATCACCCCAAATATATTCAATCAAATCGGGCTGATCTATAAATGGATTTCTATTAAATTGCCACGTATATACCACGTTGTTTCTATTCATTTCAAAATCATCTGGCGGATCGTTGCGATGCCAATCCAATAAGAGTTCCAAATCACCCATTTGGCCCACATTCCCTTCCGGGTAACCGTTGACCACTTCCAACCCATTATAGCGAATGGCCATGTAGAGTACACTTCTGGCTACGTCACCATAAAAACTACCTTGGTTGTTTTCTGGCCCCGTATACTGACCATAAAATTGATTGTTCCGCGTGCTGTTTTCAATGCCATCTGAAGCTCTTAAGGCATGTACGTCTGAATTTCCGTGGCGCAAAGAATCGGCATTTGTAGTCCAAAATATGTCTTTCCCATCGGCAATATTATCTTCTTCGATACTAAAAAAACCACCACGTGAACGCGGAAAGGTATGTTCTCTATTCCATTTTCCGGTGATTTGGTTATTCACTTGCACGTCCAATTTTGGTCGGCCTTGCTCGGTATAAACCAACCACACTTCGTTGCTATTCTCTGGGTTTTGGTCCGCTTCATTTAAAATATCGATCACATCTGCGTAAGTGTGCTCTCGCACCACAGCTGGATTTGCAACGATATCTTGTAAGGCTTGACGCAAATTAGCATCGGACAATTGGTCTAAACTGTTGTAATACCCCGAAGGTTGCGTACTAGCAACCATTCCGAAGGTGGGATTTAAAGGCGTTCCGAAGTCAGCAACCGTAAAGTCATTATCCACAATACGAATAGCCAAATTGTTATTCAGTTTCAAATAACCACTGGGCAAACTTTCAAAACGCAATTTTGTGACTTCATCACCTTCATCTTCCGTATCGTCTACCAAAACCAAGGTCGTAGACGCTGTAGTAGCGCCTTGAGCTATTGTTATTGAGGTATTGCCCGTGTAATCGTTGGCATCGAAAGTATCGTTATCCAAAATTATATTAAAACTTAGCGCTTCTGAAACGGGCATTTCTGAAGTAAAGGTGATATCAATACTATCCCCTTCGTCATATTGTAAAGCCGATACCTCAATACTTATTCCATTTAAAACAATACCACTGCCATCATTGAGCTGTCTAGGTGTTGGCACGGTGGCGTTGTAAGTCACATTGCCATCACCATCTACAAACCGCTGTATCGAATTGGTATTGTTGGTTGAGCCTTCGTTGTGCTGCTCAATATTGGCAAATCTTGGATCTGCACTAAAGATGTCAATCATATCTTGATCATCGGAATCTGAAGTGTCATAAAGCAAAACATCAATGAGATTATCGATGGTTGCCAAAGTACCTTCAGCAAAATCAACATCATTCCCTTGATATAGTGCCACTGCATCTGGCCCGTTTTGGATGGTATTTGCTGAAATTAAAAGTTGAGGCACCGGGCTCACACCATTACTTCCTATAAGCAACAACCCATTAACATCGCTTACAAAGCCATCAAGATCCAAGGCAAAGTAGCTGGAGTTACCCCCAGAATTAGAGCCATTAAAAAACACCAGCACATACCCATCAAGGGAAGCCTCTGGCGTTGCTGTTAACAATTCCACGAATTCCATGTCATCTGTGCTAGGTGTATCACAGTCCAACTCGTTAATAACAACCTGGGAAAAGATCATTTGAGAAAAAAGTAGTGCAATTGCTAAGCGTAGAATATGTTTCATAAGTATAAGATTTTGACAAAAGTAACCAACCGTTTTTTCAATTATGTATTCCTGAGTTTTTAATAATCAAAATTTAACATTGCTCAACAGTGAATTTAGCTCAATGAAAACAAACCTCAACTTCAATTTGCGAAATCTGGATACAGACAAAAAGCTCCAATTAGGCACTTTTCAAGATAGAAGGTCCTTAGGATTTTTAAATCAGAGCAAAAAGACGACTTCAATTCTAACAGTTTATGGTAATAAATATAGTATTTAGTTACAAACTTCAATTTTACATCTAGACCAATTCAAAATACCGAAAGTACATTGGTAAATATAATGAACATACTGTATTTAAAGATATAGTATTTATTGATTATGCTTGGAAGTAAGATTTCCAAAGTTATATATTGAGTATTCTACCGAGAAATCGGAACACAAAACAACTTATGAACCTTTAAAACCAAGACTTATGACTACACTAACTCAATTATTTATTGCCCTAATTTTTACAATCCTTTTGTTGGTCGTTTAGCACCAAATCAATTATCCAGAATGTAAGACTCAGTCTAGAATGGGTTTTACATTTATATGATACAGATTGTCCACCAGTGTTCACACAATTTACGCTGACTACTTTATTTGAAGGCAGAGCCTTAAGTTCGGTTGAATACATGTTTAGAAAAATCAAAACTTTCTGTACCTTTATACCTATGAAGCAACATTTTTTTAAAGGCCTTGCCAAACTGAATAAACTGCTATTGCCCAATTTCACAAAACAAGGGCTGGATCTCGGAAAGGCATCAAAACTCCAATTGGCACTTATTGGCTGGAAAGCCTATGTTACCAAACGTGCCTTAGATTGAATGTTCCCTACTTTGGCACTTCACCTGCCTCTTATTTTCTTCTTATTCTGCAGATTACCGATTTTTATAAGTTTAATTAACTGATTATCAGAAAATAACATCTCATAATCGTCATTTGATTATAAAAACGACCATTATCTTGGTGTTGTTTTTTTAGTTGAACAAGGATGACTTTCTACAAAATATTGATTTTCAGGAATAAAACCAACTGAGTATTTATAATCTTTTACCTACAAACGTTGGGTTTTAAACCGTCAAATGTTAAATATAAATGTAATTCATCGTATTTTTAGGTATTTTATCTGTTTAATCGAATTATTTTTATCACATTTGTGCCTCAAAGGTATTTAGTCCCAAATTTTTTGCCTTTGCTATCATAAACTTAACCGCTTAACTATGGAATTTCTAAAAAAAACCCTCGTTGTACTCGTATGCTTATACGGAAGCACCTCCCTCGCACAGAAAATCACTGTGGACAATTCGTTAACTGTTAACGAACTTGTAGAAAACAATCTCGTTATAGGTTGCGTTGAAACGTCAAACATTGTTTCCGATGTAAATGGCAGCATCAACGGATTTAACAGTTATGCTTATTTTGAAAAAGCCGATTCCAACTTTCCTTTTGAGAATGGAATTGTGCTTTCTACCGGTAATCCTTTGTCTGGAGGGAACGATTTAAACACAGCGGTCCTCAATGAAGGAAATGATGATTGGGTAACCGATCCAGACCTAGAAACTGCTTTAGGCATTACAAATACCTTAAACGCCACCTCGATAGAATTTGATTTCATTTCAATAACCGACCGTATTCAGTTTAATTACATTTTAGCTTCCGAAGAATATTTTGGAAATTTTCCTTGTCAATATTCTGATGGCTTTGCGTTTTTAATCAAAGAAGCCGGTACAAACGACCCATACGTTAACATTGCTGTAATTCCCGGAACCGATATTGCTGTAAACACAAACACCATACATGATGAGATTGTGGGATATTGTGATGCTTCTAATGAAGATTATTTTGAGGGGTTTAATGTTGGAGACACCAATTATAATGGTCGCACCAAGGTAATGAGTGCTACCGCTGCCATTACGCCTTATACCCAATACAGCATCAAACTCGTTATTGCAGATCAAACGGATAAAAATTACGATTCCGCAGTGTTTATTGAAGGTAACAGTTTTAGCTCTAATGTTGACCTGGGCGCAGACATTACTACCTGTGCAAGCAATGTTACTTTAGAAGGTGACATTTCAAATCCGCAGGCTGTCTATGCTTGGTATGTGGATGACGCCTTAATTGCTGGAGCTACAACATCAACCCTTCAAGCCAATCAATCGGGTACTTACAGACTAGAAATTCAAATTCCTTTGGCAGGCTCAAATTGTGTAATTGAAGACAGCGTATTAGTGTCGCTAAGTGCGACACAATCTGCTGAAGGCATTAGCGATTATCAACTATGTGATGATAATAATGATGGAGTAGAAACTTTTGACCTTTCAACAAAAGATGCCAACGTCCTCAACGCAGTACCAAATAGCGACTACGAGATCACCTATCACGCCACCTCTACTGAGGCTGAAAATAATAGCAATCCTATTTTGGCACCCCTACAAAACACATCTAATCCACAAACCATTTATGTTAGAATAGAAGACATTGTTAATGGGTGTTTAGCCTATTCAACTTTCGATCTTATCGTTAATGAATTACCAAGTGTTACTGCACCAACAATCTTTATAGCCTGTGCTGAAGTGGCAGATGATGGTGCTGCGCTTATAGATCTTTCAGAAAAAGACGAAGAAATTACGGGCGGTGACCCAGCATTGAATGTGACCTATTACTTAGATCCCACAGATGCAGAAAATGGTGTGAATGCCATTCCCCTGCCTTATGTTAACACCGATGCGAACGAAATAGTATATGTGCGCGTCACCAATACCGCAACGGGCTGTTCAACCACGACGAGCTTAGATATCGAAATCGTCAACAAACCCATAATCAATACTGCCATGCATGTTATAGATGCTTGTGATCAAGATCATGATGGCTTCGCCTTTTTTGACCTTACCACTATTACTGATGAGGTGATACAAGGATTAACTGGTGTGAACGTCACTTTTCATGAAACTCAAGATGATGCGAATCTAGGCGCAAATGCCATAGCAGAACCAACCAATTATGAGAACCCTATTACGGAAGAAGGCCTCATTTTTATTAGAGTTGAAGATGAAAACACCGGCTGTGCCTCGGTGACCGTTATTGAAATCCATACCAACCTGCTTTTAACAGGTACGGATATTAAAGAAGTTACACGATGTGACATAGACAATGATGGCTCTGAAACATTCGACCTTGAAGACATTGCTCTGGACATCATTAATGGATTGGAGGATATTACCATTGACTATTTCCTAACAGAAGAAGATCGTGATAGTAATTTGAACCCCATCAACCAAGAAGTTGGCTTTGTACCAACATCAAATCCGCAAACCTTATACATCACACTCACAAGCCCTACTTGTAGTGAAATCTCTGAAATAGAATTGATCATCAATCCCATAATAGAAGGCGCTGCGATAGGCTCCCAATTGGTATGTGACGAGGATCAAGACGGGTTCACTTCTTTAAACCTCAATCAATTCAACAGTATTATTACTAATGGACAACCTGGATTCAACGTTAAATATTACCTTACCGAAGAGGATGCTTCCAACAATTCGGGCGCTGTACCATCAACTTACACCAATATCACAAACCCACAAATGTTTTATTACAGCGCACGCTTCAACCAAACCGGTTGTTCTGATGTAAAAGGGTTTGAAGTTACCGTATTGGAAGCTCCCGTTAGCCAAGCACCTACCGGTATTATTATTTGTGATGATGATCAAGATGGATTTTCAGAAGTAAATCTTAATGCTAAAATTCAAGAAGTCATTAGCAATACCGCCAATAGAGCAGTGACATTTCATACCAGTGTTGCAGACGCTGAAGCAGATAGCAACGCTATTTTAAACACCTCAAATTACAATGCACAAACCCAAGATATCACTGTTAGAATCGAAAATGTGTCTACAGGATGTTATAGTTTGCAAACCCTTGAAATCATTGTAAACACCTTACCTATAATCAACCCCGTAAGTGTTTACAAATTTTGCGAAATTGGCGATGATGGCTTTGGAGAATTCGTGTTCTCATCGCAAGATGCAGATATACTAGAAGAGCAAACGGGAAAAGAAGTGTTTTATTTTGAAAACGCCATGGATGCTGAAAATAATGAAAACGCTATTGATAAAGATGATGTTTACGTCAATGCGACAAACCCACAAACAATTTATATACGTGTTGAGAACATAAGTGATCCCAGCTGTTATACCACATCGTCCTTTCCTATTGAAGTGGGCACAAATCCAGAGTTCAATGAAGCAACCGATATTTTTGTGTGTGACGACATCTCCAATGATGGGAGTGTGCTGTTTGATCTTAGAATCCAATTAGCAGAAATCACCGAGGGCATCGATGACATTGAAGAAGTTAGCTTTCATACAACCCAGTTAGATGCCACCAACAATGAGAATCCCATAGCTTTAGATTTTGAAAACACCGTGAATCCTCAGCAAATTTATGTGAGAATTAACAGCGGATCCATCTGTGAATCCTATACTTCCTTTGTACTCAATGTTATTGCAGCACCAGGGGTGAATATTCCAGAACCCTTAGAGGAATGTGACGCTGACTATGATGGCATTACCAACTTTGACATTACACTGGCCACCTTAGACATATTGGATGTAAGACAAGATAATATTGAAATTGGCTATTATGTATCTGAAGAAGATGCCTTTCTGGAAAACGATGAAATTACAGACCCCACCAACTTTACAAACACCTCAAACCCTCAAACGGTTTATGTGCGCGTGAGCAATACTATTTCAAATTGTTTTGTGAGCGTCCCCGTGGAGTTGATTGTGAACCAACCGCCAACAATTAATTACATAAACAATTACAGTATCTGTGAAAATGACGAGCAACTTACCAATTTAACTGAGATCAATAGCGTTTTAATAAATCAAACCGCTAATGTGCTGGTGACTTATTATGCTTCGGAAGCAGATGCCCTTGCTCAAACAGATGCCTTAAACAATGCCTATAATTACCAAAGCACCAATGATCTGTTGTTCGCTCGTGTTGAATTTTCAACAACACATTGTTTTGTTATACATGATTTTAACTTAAAAGTGGACCCAACGCCTGTTGCGAATCAACCGAGTGACTTGGTTGATTGTGATGATGATTTTGACGGATTTTTAAACTTTGACTTAACTACACAATACAGTAGTATTCTCGGAAGCCAAAACCCTAACAATTTTGAAATCACTTTTTATACCGATCTACTATTTGCACAAGAAGGCGTGGCTGATATTGGAACGATTTACGAAGCCATTACCAATGAAGTGATCTACGCCCGATTGGAGAACAAATTTACGGGATGCTTTGACATTACTCAATTTACAATCATCATTCATGAAAGACCTGTTGTAAACATTGATGATCAAGTCATCTGTTTAGAAAACCTACCCTTAATCGTGAGCGCAAACACCAATATCACTGGCGATACTTACGCATGGTCTTCAAATGAAAGTACTCCGGAAATTGAAATCACCGAAGTGGGCACTTATTCTGTAACTGTAACCTCAGCTTTTGGTTGCGAGACAACACAAGTGTTTTCAGTAATAGAATCTGAAGCAGCAAACATAGAAGTTACTGAGGTCGTCGATTTCTCAGACCCAAATAACGTTACTGTGACTGTTAGTGGTATTGGAAATTACCTCTATCAATTAGACGATCTTGAACCACAAGAATCTAACTTTTTTGAAAGCGTGCCTTTGGGATACCATTCGCTTACCATTATTGATCTCAATGGCTGTTCTAAAGTTGTTAAAGAGATCTTGGTCATCGATGCCCCAAAATTCATGACCCCAAATGGAGATGGTTATTTTGATACTTGGCATATTACAGGTGTAGAAACCTTGCCTGGCACTATCGTCTATATTTATGACCGTTATGGCAAACTTTTAAAACAATTAAGCTACGATTCTAATGGGTGGGATGGCTATTACGGTGGCCAAGAAATGCCTGCATCTGATTATTGGTATCTTGCAAACGTGAAGAAAAATTCTATTCAATTTGAGGTTAAGGGTCATTTTACAATTAGGCGTTAGAGCTCAATCCAGACTAGTTAAGGTCGTGATAAGGTTTGCGACACGCTAATATATATTTGTAATTCCATTAGCCAAAAGGTGTTAAGTCAAGTATTTTGCTTAATTTTGAAGCTAATTTAGCCTAACCAACAAGTAAGTTAAACTTAACCCCATTTTTAATCTTGTGTTTAAATTCAAGAATAGTAGTGCTATAGTAAGTGTAGTTGTCTTGTTGGTATGTCAATATATTGGTGCTCAACAAGTGAGCACCAATAATGATTTGCCCTTAAACGAACTTGTCCAAAATATATTGGGACAAGATTGCGTAGAGATCTCGAACGTTACTTCTTCTGTAAACGGAAGTCTTAATGAACTTGACAGTTATGGCCAATTCCAACAATCCAATTCCACTTTTCCTTTTGTTGATGGACTAATCC
>Ga0209309_10000135_pt1 | contig 97537 bp, 90 predicted proteins | sample COGITO_mtgs_1204_2_FD_184807 | JGI IMG/M metagenome (GOLD analysis project Ga0209309, IMG submission 184807) | Pelagic marine microbial communities from North Sea - COGITO_mtgs_120412 (SPAdes) (version 2) | ecosystem: Environmental > Aquatic > Marine > Epipelagic ... | reverse complement strand
TTTTTTAACAAAGTGAGATGTATTTACAACAAGCAGTCTCGCTACGACGCTTAGTGATGCTGTGAGACTGCCCATGTTAGGGGAAATCCAATACTTACACAGTCTCTCCTGCGTGGGAATGCATACCAAATAACCAGATAGAACAATCGTTTTGGACAATTAACAACCTGTTAGCCTGAATTGCTCGCTTAGCAACCGATTTTTCTTAATTCACACGCGGTATGCATTCCCACGCAGGAGCGTGGGAACGAGAATTGTCTGTCGTGGTCTGCTCGCTTAAATACTTACACAGTCTCAGGAGCGTGGGAGTGAGAGTTGTTTGCTGTGGTCTGCTCGCTTGAATACTTACACAGTCTCAGGAGCGTGGGAACGAGATAATCACAAGCATGGATTAATACAGGAAAATTGCAAATGATCTTCCCATTGACCATTAATTTTTAAATATCTTCTGGCAAAACCTTCGCGCTCAAAGCCCGCTGCATTTAAAAGCTTTATACTGCGAGTATTGGTTGGCATGCAATTGGCCATAACCCTATTCAACTTAAATTCTTCAAACATATAATGAGTCACATGATTCAAAGACTGAGTCATTAACCCCTGGCCTTGATAATTTGCAGCAATGCCATAGCCTAAGAAACCGGCCATAAATGGGCCTTTAATAATATTATCAATAAATATATGGCCTACAAAATCCTTTTGACAACGTATAAAACACCGAAAAGCAGTGACTGCTTGCTGTTGTTTAAACAATTCTAACCTCTCTTGCCAATAGTCATGAGTATAAAACTCGTCTGCGACTTTGGGCATGGATGATTTAAAATGCAGCCTATTATCTGAGTAATAATCCACAATTAATTGAGGTTTTATAGCCTCAAGATCTGAGTTTAAAGTGTATTGATGACCTAAATTAAAATTCATGATAATTGTCCGTAAACACTAAGTATGAAATATTAAGCAAAAAAAATGCGAAGCACTTGCTTCGCATTTTTTTATGACAGACTGTTAAGCTTAATTCACGATTGTGATTTCTACTCGACGGTTTTCTGAACGGCCATCTTTAGTATCATTAGAAGCTACTGGCTTGGATTCGCCCATACCTTCAGCTTTGATTCTTGACTCGTCTATTTTACCAATTTTAACTAAGAAATCGGCAACTGTTTGCGCACGATCTGCAGATAGCTTCATATTTAAATCAGAACTACCAACTGCATCAGTATGACCAGAAACTACAACTTGTGAAGTTGGGTACTCGTCAATTGCTTTGATTATTTTTTGTAATAAAGCAAAGTTATTTGAGTTAATTTCACTTTTACCACTGACAAAATCAAAACCAGATGTTCTTAACAGAATATCTTGCTTTTGACGGAACACCATGGCTTCTTTTTCATCAAACATTTCTTGAATTGAAGCGAACTTTCGATCCGATTCAGAAGCTTGTTGCTTGCTTTGTGACAACTGTTGTTGTAGCGCCATCTTCTCTTGCTGAGTCATAGACTCCATTTGTGACTTACTTGCTGCCATTTGCTGCAAATTAGATTTAAGCATTTGGTTTTCAGATACTAAATTGTTAATGTCAGTACGAACTTGCGTCGTTAACCGTTTGTTATCTAGATGCAAAGGCAGCTTGCTGTCAATTGGTGCCACAGCAGCCGCTAATTGGTCTTGATACCATAAAACAATATCTTCTTCCGTGTAGTCGCCTTGATTGAAAGTCTGCACAACTTCAGTAATGGCAATTGCACGCTCAGACCACCAATGAGCTCTTTCAGCATATTTTTCAGCTTCAGATTTGTCACCACGGTTTACTTCTAATACATTTAATGCTAAACGCATTTCTTCTTTGGCTTGGCTGTAAGTTTTAGGTGCATACTTATCAGCTTTAACTTTATCAGCTTTTTCAAGTGATTTTCTGGCAGTTTCTACAATGTCTTTCTTCAAAGCCTTGAGCTCGATACTTTTAAATGTCTTGGCAAGTTGCATACGATCTTCACGTACAACTTCAGTATTACCTTTTTCTAGTGCTTGAGTCAGCTCTAATAGCTCATCATTGGCGTCTTCGAATTCTTCAGCAAGCGAATTGGGCGCACCTACTTCTACAGCACGTTGTTTAGCCATTAAAACATCTTCAAGCATATCCCGGGCTGTAGCGGCTTTTTCTTTGGCTTTATTAAGCTGAGCGATGCCCTCAAGTGCTTTTTCTTCGACGCCTTTATCGCCGTCTCTGGCCATCTCAGTGGCTTGATCTAAAGCTTTTTTGGCCTTTTTGTAATGCATTGGCGCTAAGCTTTGTGTATCTGCGGCTTCGGTCATTTTGAAACTTTGCTCAAGTCGAGCAAGCGAATCATAACGCGCCATAATCTCTGGATTAGTAAGTTCGGCCTGAGATGCACAACCAACTGAAAACATCACTGCTAAACATGGGATCACTAATTTTTTCATTTTCATAACACGTCTCCTTCGCTGTAAGTAATTTCGGTAACTCAATCGTTAGCCGACAAATCAGAGAATAGCCCAATTTGTGTGAACGTGTTGTTTAAATAAAAAACTAATTGGTATAAGAAATGAACTAAGCGCGTTTAAAAAAATGAATTATTCAAACGCGGAATACAAAATACAAGGCTTTAGAATAGATCCAATCAACGTAAAAGTAGCAGTGGTCTATTCGTTTGGTGTAACATCTTGGCAGTAAAACTACCCAATAAAAAGTCACGAATTGGGTGGTGACTAAAAGCCCCCATAATCATAAGATCAATCTCATGTTCAATTTGATAGGCTGCGAGAACACTTTCTTTTTTACCACTGAGCACCTTTGTTTTCACTGCAAAGCCTTGCTGGGATAATTGGTGTTCAGCGCGAGTAAATAAACGCACATCAGGGGTTTGAGCAGAACAATGCACTAAATGGCAAGTCACGCCGGCTTGACCCATGAAATTAAGTAGCTCACCTTCAACTAAAGCAGCTACAGCTTTTTCACAGCTCTCGCTGCCGTCATATGCAAGCATTATTTTTTTGGGGATTTTAAATTCACCATTAACCACCAATATAGGTTGATGTAGCGACCTAATCATAGTTTCTAATTGAGCACCAACACTTTGCGGTGCATCTTCATGGGCTTCGCCGCGAATACCCACAACTAATGCATGTATTTGTGACTCAAGATCAATTAAACTTTCAATTAAATGACCGTGTTGCTGATCAACCTCTACCGAAACGCCTTTTTGTAAGGCTTTTTCTTTAGCTGCATTTAAAACTAATGTGCCTTTTTTCAGCAATAATTTTGAACGATAACTTTCGGCAACTGTTAATTCTGTGAGTAACTCTTCAGAGGCGCCAAGGCCAATTGCACCAGTTAAATCAACCGGTGCTGGAATATTATTATGTTCAATACGATGCAATAAATGCAATGGTTTCTCTGCCGACTGTGCCAACCAAGTGGCGTAATCCACTACTGCTGAACTTAAAGTGGAGCCATCGATACAGGCGAAAATACTTTTGGGGCGTTGGGCTGTCATCTTTTATGTCCTCTAAAATTATACCAAATGGGTTAACAAGTGAGCTAAGCCAGTACAGTGAGAATTGAAGCCTTAGTGCTCGCCTAATAGCTTTCGACCATTAAAGTATTAGTGCTCGCCTAATAGCTTTCGACCATTAAAGTATTAGTGCTCGCCTAATAGCTTTCGACCATTAAAGTATTAGTGCTCGCCTAATACTTTGGCAATCTCCTCTTTTTTATCATGCACACCAAAGCGGTCAACAATTGTTGAACTGGCGGCATTCATACCAATAAGCTGTACGTCTGCACCCTCTCGCCTAAACTTCAAAACGATCATATCTAAGGCATGCACACCGGTAATATCCCAAAAGTGAGCGTGTTTTAAATCAATAACAACATTTTCTACTGCTTCTTTAAAATTAAAATAAGCTGTAAATTTAGTGGCAGAATTAAAAAACACTTGACCGTGGACTGTGTAGGTGCGAGTTACAGTTGCTTCATCAAACGCAGACTCAACATACATAAAATGACTGACTTTGTTGGCAAAAAATAAGGCCGCCAACAACACACCTACAAACACACCCAAAGCTAGGTTATGCGTCCAAACAACCACAATAACGGTTGCTACCATAACTACATTGCTCGATAAAGGGCTGGTTTGCAAACGTTTAATACTGCCCCAGTCAAAAGTACCAATGGAGACCATAATCATCACCGCGACTAAAGCAGCCATAGGTATTTGTGCCACCCAATTATGCAAAAAGACCACGAGTATCAACAAAAATGCACCAGCAACAAAGGTAGACAAACGGCCGCGACCACCAGATTTAACATTGATAACTGATTGGCCGATCATGGCGCAACCAGCCATACCGCCAAGCAAGCCAGCGCCTATATTGGCTACGCCTTGGCCCTTACATTCTTTGTTTTTATCACTTGGGGTGTCGGTCAAGTCATCCACAATTGTGGCCGTCATAAGTGATTCAAGTAAACCCACGAGCGATAAACCCAAGGCATAAGGAAAGATGATTTGCAAAGTTTCAAAATTTAAAGGCACATCCGGCCAGAGAAAAATAGGCAAGGTATCTGGCAGTTGCCCCATATCACCCACTGTCCGAATATCAATACCAATAGTCATGGCAAAGATAGTAATCACTAAAATACACACTAAAGGCGATGGAAAAATATGCCCAACTTTTGGCACATAGGGAAATAAGTAGATAATACCTAAGCCAATTGCAGTAGTTACATAAACTTTCCAGCTTACATTGGTAAGCTCGGGCAGCTGGGCCATAAAAATAAGGATTGCCAGTGCATTAACGAAGCCTGTCACCACTGAACGGGAGACAAAGCTCATAAGATTGCCCAGTTTAAAAGCACCCATAACAAATTGCAGCACACCAGTTAAAAGAGTTGCAGCTAATAGATATTCTAAACCATGGTTTTTGACTAAGGTCACCATGAGCAAAGCCATAGCCCCAGTAGCTGCCGAGATCATACCAGGTCGACCACCAATAAAAGCAATCACTACCGCAATACAAAATGAGGCATATAAGCCAACTTTTGGATCAACCCCAGCAATAATTGAAAAAGCAATCGCTTCAGGAATAAGCGCAAGAGCTACCACCATGCCTGCTAAGACATCACCACGTATATTACCAAACCATTCATGCCAGTATTTTTTTTGGGAAAGGTTTGCGATCATGCAAGAGCTCCGGGATCCATTGAGTTTTTAACTTTTAACTTTTAACTTTTAACTTTTAACTTTTAACTTTTAACTTTTAACTTTTAGGAGAGCTTACGGCTAGGTTGCTTGACTTTTCTCATCTGACGCCAAAATGTATCCTCCATGATCAACTTTGGCTTAATCCACATCCATGTGGATCCAGATTTAAAAAGTCAAGCAACCTAGCCGTAAGGTCACACTTTTAGCTTTTAGCTTTTGATTGTAAACTTTAAAGCTTGAGTGAACTTTTCATCAGCAAAGAGTTTAAAGTGCAAAGTATACCAGATAAATACCGATACGCCACGGAGGAAGGCATTGCAGAAAACAATGCCCAAAGAAAAAAAATTAAAAATAGTGACTTAAATGATTTAAAACCGCTCGAGTACGATTGCGGTGTTGACGTAACCATCGGCATTGGTGCGATCAAAACTTATGGATTCTACAGTCACTTGATGATTGGACTTTAAATCAGCTAACCAATTAATGACTTGATTAAAAGACACAGAGTCTATCCAAACTCGCAGGCTAGTCTCTTGTTTGGGCTCCACACGCTTAAGATTAATACCTAACTCGATGGCAGAGTCATTAACTACCGCCAATAAGCTTGAATTACTACTACCAATAACACCTTGGGCTGGTTGGTTTCTAGCTACCTGACGTAATTCTTGAGTTAAGGCTTCTTCTGCTTGGTATTGGCTTTTTGCGGTATCTCGTGCACTCATCACCGGCAGTAACACGGCGCCAAGATAAATTGCAAACATGACACAACAAATAGTGCCAATCGCCAAAAATTGTTCGCGATCGGTTAAACCTTCATATTTGGCCCAGAGTTGACTGAGTTGAGCTCGAAAATCCATGGTTTATTCCTTATAATGAGGGTTTATACAGCAGCGCTAATTCGCAGTCGCGCTTTAACACTTGATTTTTCTTTATTAGCCCCATCGATTTTAACATTAAGATTTTTGGCCTCAAGACCCTGTTTTATATTTTCTAAGTCTGGGTAATCTTTCACTTCTAAATCCACCCGTAAACTTGATTGACTGGCATCAAATACTAATCGATCAATTCTAAGCCCATTGGCTTGATGCATACTGGAGCCCGCGGAATTTAATAACACTAAAAATTCAGCTTCAGTGCCAGTATTACTGGTTTTAGCCATTTGGCTTTGCATTGCTCGCTTTAAAGTGCCGCGAATTCTTTTCACATTAGGAAAGGTTTTTTTGAAGGTTTTAACATTATCTTCGCGGCTTTCTAAATAAGCCTGCTCATGGGTCAAATAATCTGTTGACACATAAGCTAAATGGGCGGCTAATAAACCACAAAATAATGCAGCCGCACTACGCCACGGAAAACGGCTTTCACGTTTACGCCTATGGGTTTTATAATCACCTTGCAGCAATTGAAATGGATGATGCTCAAGTACTAACCTCGTGGCTTCAGTGGCCAAAATATGGGTCACACTTTGCTTTAACAACATCCGCTTACAACTCACATTGACATCAAAATCAAGATTTTTTAACATTTCCTCGCAGGCTTTACTCGTAGTTTGTGCCGCTTGGTTTGCCGAATCAAAGATTAAGCGAACCCGCACCATTTCATTAGTAATGGGCTCATCTGACTCTGCTTCATCTTTAGCTTCTTCAGTTGGCGCAGCTGCTTTTTCAGGCGACACCTGCTTCATTATCTCAATAGCTCGATGGGTCACCAAGCTTTCTAACCACTGGGGCGACATATTTAAACTTGAGCAAGACGCCGACCAGTCATCATGTCGAAAGAGGACTTTATCTTCATCGAATAATACAAAAATATGATCTTCTTGATGAGGTAATAAGTAATGTTCTGGATAGACAGCATCGGCGGACAAACCTTGATCGGCAAGTAAAACCAGCCAGCGGTCAAGGATTTCTCGGCTCGTATAAGCCACACCAACGTCATGCGTATGATGTAACCATTGCGTGGCAAAAAATACTTCGCTCATATTTTGATTGAGATATTCCTCAAGTACAAATGGCGCTACCCGGTTACGGTGGCGCCTTTGACTTGTAGGTATGTTAACTCGTGTGAGGACCACATGCTCCGCTGGCACTAAGACTATGATCCGTGCAGAGGTAGGTACATTCATAGCATGGAAAGCACGACCAATAATTCCAAGCGTGCCTCGACCTATTTGGCCTTGTTGCTCACCGTCTTGAAACAACGCCCATTCAACCTGGTCAACTGCACTTGGCCCGGCGGATGAAGCATCAAACGTTGGCAGTAGCCGAACTACAAAAATCGGCGCTGACATAAACTACTCCTTTCAAGACCTTACTTAATCATTTGCGAGCTTAGGTTTGAGTTGCTCAAACTAAAGGTCACCTTTATTGGAGAGCTTAGGCTTAAGTTGCTCAAGCGTAAGGTCACCCTTTAATGCAATTATATTCATTCCCAAAACGGGTTTTAGTACTCATCAGGAGTATCTTCAGTTAGAGTATAATATATAGACCAGACCCCGTCTCTATCGACTACTTTAGGCAATTCAATCTCATCTATTTGTTGAGGTTTAGCGGGTAATTTTGCACGATGCAACACACTGGACAATTGGCTTACATTATCAGCTAAAGTAATTTCGCTACGCAGCTCAAAATATTCACTAGTAACACCATAATTTAAAGGTGGCTGAGTTGCTTGAGGTAAAACTTTGACTTCTTCTGCCGTATAGCCTTGCTCTGGGCGCTGCCTCACTAATTGGTCACCACCTACAGGCACTAAAGCAAGCGCTAAAATCTCTGAGATAGTATTAATATTTAAGGGTGTATCTTTGGGCAGAATAGTAATATAGGGCAATAATTTAATGTAATCTGCTCGCTGAATACCGCGCATAAGCAAAAGCTCGCTAATGTGTCTGGGTGCTTGGCTTGCGGTAATGTAATGCTCTCGACCACTTGGTTGGTCAGCATCTCTGTCAAAAATACTATCATCGCTTTCACTGGCATTGCCATAGCCGCCCAGAGCAGCTAAAGAGCTCGTCGGCGATGATTCAGGGCGTTCGAAATCACCTCGATTCAGATAAAAATTGTCTTCTGATTCAATAAAGCCTTTTTGTTGTTGGTCTGGGTCAATCCAGTCTAATATAATTTGCACCACATCTTCGGCTTGTAAGTTATCATCGCTAGGAATCTCAAGCACTTGCAACAAGCGTATAAAGACCTCTTGTGCTTTCGGGTTTGCGGTTAATTCTGTTAAATTGAAACGGCCTTGCATATCCAACATAACGCTACGAATCTGACCTCCTTCCACAGGAAAGGATTGGATTTTACTCCAAACTTCAGCTGTAGAATCTTGCAACCCTTCTTTTTCATAATCATTCATAAGATCTTGGCGTAATAAAACACCGGCGAGAATTTCCGCGCCAAGATGGTATTGATAACTTTGCGCGCTTGCTCGAGCTTGACCAAAATGCACAATGGACTGCAACATTTGCTGCTGCAGTGAAACAACGATAACCGATATCCCGGCAAAAATAAGCAAAATAGTAATAAGTACAATGCCGCGAGGTGCTGGTTTCATATGTCGAAAGCTCCATTTTGCTCATCTGGAGTTTCGTTGTCGTTATCTTGGCTAGTATTCAAATTATTATCTTGACTGTCATTTAAATTATCCTGCTCGCTCTCGCCTTGATCGTCTTCACTGGTGCCTAAATCCTCACCAACAGTTGCCGCGCCTGCATCAATAATGAGTGCATCATCACCTACACCTACAGTAAATATTTTGACTAACTTACCAAATATGGGAGATTCTACTCGTAACTCAATAAGTCTTGGCAGTGGCGATTGGGTCACTTGATTTACCTGTCCAGTATCACTTTGACTGGTTGGATTATTATCTTGTAACGCAATTGCCTCATTAACATCTTGTACTCCATTAACCCCGCTGGCCTCAAGATCAACCCCGGGTGGCCATTGTTCGTACCATTCATATTCTTTTGGTTTAAGAGGCTGTTGATTTTGCGCAATAGGATTATCTGAGTTTTGTTGCAGCTGTTGTTGCCGCTGCTGCTCTTCTTGGATTAAAGCTGCGTTTTCCGGTGAGTCTTTTAAACCATAGTATCTAAGCTCAATACTTTCCAAGCCTTTAAGTAACTCTTCTTTGACAGCTAACTCCTCGGGCCCTGGGTCTAAATGCTTCCACTCATGGCGCTCAAGAGCTTGCTCCTCTTCAGCTATATCATCAGATTCTTTTAATACATAAGCCAGGCGTCGCTGCTCGCTATGAGGGACGCCAGTTTCAACTAAAGTAGGTATAGCCGAGCCGCGTGAAAACTCAAAGCCTTTCTCATGCCCCACAAAAACTCCGCCATAGCGTATTAACTCCTCATCTTGACCGAAGGGTTGCTCGGGAATTTTAATAGCTCGTTGAATAGCAAAACGTAAGTCTTGCTCTATCAAGGTAAAGCCCTGATTAAAATGATTGATTTGATCGATACGGTTTTGCAAACGGGACTGAGAGGTTTGAATATTTTCATAGACCTTAAATGAGCCACCAGCAATCATTGCCATAATGCCAATAGCCACCATAAGCTCGATTAGAGTAACCCCAGAATTTCGCTTAGAGGCTCTTATGAATGTACACTGCAAAAAAAACATAACTTAGTGGTACTCAGATTCATTTATTCGCTTAGGAGTTATTCTCTTAAGGGTTACTCAATCGAGAGCTTACGGCTAGGTTGCTTGACTTTTCTCATCTGACGCCAAAATGTATCATCCATGATCAACTTTGGCTTAATCCACATCCATGTGGATCCAGATTCAAAAAGTCAAGCAACCTAGCCGTAAGGTCACACTCAATCAAGAGTCATTGTTCAGGCTTAAAAAAATAACTCTCTAAACTAGTGATTTGACGGTCTTCATCATTTTTTAAGGCTACGCTCACATTGGCACGCTGCATACCTTGAACTTCAGTAGGCTCAAATTGAGTGGTGACATACCAATCTCGACTCGCTGCTTCAACCTCTTGTTGACCACTTTGGCTGTCTAGATCATCTTGGGTCACCGTCAATAGCGCCAGTTGATTTTCCACCAGCCAAAGACCAATAGTGCGCTCTTCAACTGAAACTAACTGTTGACTGGCTTTTTTGGTTGCAACTAAAAAACCGCTCGACATAATTGCAAAAATCCCCAGCGCCACCAACACCTCAACTAAAGTAAAGCCTGCAAATTGTGCTCTAGCAGTTAATTTAACGACCATTAGATTGCCTGCCATTCATCGTTGATAAAACGGTCAACCTGACCGGTGGTTGTTACTCGCGTTCTTAGGCCTTCATCTTCATCTTGCCCTGCACCTAAAAAATGTACCTCAAAAGGAGTAACTTCACCCCGTGGTGAAATTAAAACTTGTGGCATATTTTGCTCATCTGCCGGTCGATACAAATCCGCTTCTGCGCCGTTGACTTGCAGTTGCAAATGCAACTTTTGTGGCAAGGCTACGGAATAATTATCATTTGTTAATGGTTGCCATTGGATAGTTTGACGACGCGGGGTTTGCAAACCCCAACTTAAAAAATCTTCTTGAGTGGTAAAGGCTAAAAGCTTCCAGCCACCTTGAGTAAAAATTATGCCATAAGGTTTGGTTGAATTCATGGCCAGGGCACGTAAATGATTGACATGCACACGCAATCGAAAAGATTCTTCGTTCAATAATGCTGGTAGTCGATCTCGCGATGCAACTAAAGCAATACCAGAGGCCAAAACGCCCACCACCATGACCACGATCATAATTTCAATTAAAGTGAGGCCCTGACTTTTACGGTATGGCGCTGACGAATACAATGACATATTAATCTAAAGAGCTGATGTCAGCTGCATAATCTTCGCCGCCTTCCAGGCCATCTTGCCCAAGACTGAGTATTTCGTAGTCTGCACCTTCAACTGGGCTGTAATACAGATAATTATTGCCCCAAGGGTCTTGATTTAATTTTTTAATGTAGCCGCCTTTAGGATAATTTTTAACATTAGGCGGTTGGCTCACTAAAGATTCCAGCCCTTCATCTGTGGTGGGGTAGCGAAAGTTATCTGTTTTAAATAATTCAAGTTGAGATGCTAAATTTTGAATATCTGTTTTAGCTTGGGTCGCTCGAGCCTGGTCAGTTCGACCGGTGATATTAGGCAAAATTGCCACAGCCAAAACGCCAAGTATAACCACTACAATCATAATCTCGATTAAAGTCATACCGGACATATTGCGCGCTTGGGCTGGTTTATGGTTAAAAACGTGTTGATTCAGTTGCATTTAAATACCTCATAAAGCATTAATGTATTTTGAGTTTGGAGCAAAGCCAACTCATAAAAGTTTTGACCATATGTTAACAATCGAAAATATTAACAATTAAAAACGTCAATAATTAAAACGTCAATAATTAAAATTAACCAACGTTACTTAAATTAATAATCGGCAGCATAATCGCCATGACTATTACCATTACAGTTCCACCCATAAACACCATAATAAGTGGTTCGAATAAACTGACAATAGTACCGATAATACTCACCATTTCACGCTCTTGGTTATTAGCCGCGCGTTGCAACATATTATCCAATTCCCCAGAGTTTTCACCAGCGGCTATCATCTGGATCATCATAGGTGGAAAGTAACCACTTTGATCTAAGCCGCGATGTAAACTACCACCCTCTCTTACTCTGTCAGCAGCTGTCAATACTGCTTTGCGAATATGTAAATTAGAAGCAACCTCGCCACTAATACGCAAAGCATCCACTACTTGAACCCCACTCGAGGCTAAAATGCTAAGAGTATTACAAATTCTGGCGGCATTGAGTCCACGGGTTAAACGTCCAACAAGTGGCAACTTTAATTGTAAAGCGTGAGCTTTCAAGAGTATTTTTGGCGAACGAAAAGCAAGTTTACCTACAGCTGGAATCAAAGCTACAAAAATTAACAGATAAACCCAATTGGCGACTAAAAAATCGCTCATAGCCATAACAATTAAAGTAACCTGGGGGATATCTTGGCCTGAATCACCGACTACACCAATAATTTGCGGTACAACATAGACCATCAAACCAATTAATATTGCCATACTAAAAAACAATAAGATAATTGGATACACCAGCGCACCTTTTATTTTGCGCTGGGTTTCACTGCTGCTTTCCGTATAACTCGCAAGCTGCTCTAAAACTAAATCTAAATGACCAGAATGCTCGCCAGCTGAAACTGTGGCGCGATATAAATCAGGAAAAGTATTCGGATATTCTGACATTGCTTTAGCCAGGGTATAGCCCTCATTAACCTTCGAGCGCACGGCAAGCGCAATACCACGGATTTTAGCTTTAGCTGCCTGCTTAGCCACAGCTCTTAAAGCTTCTTCAACCGGGATGGAAGCTTGAATTAGGGTTGCCAATTGGCGAGTTAATAAAGCTAAGTCCTCAGCAGATAATCGCCCACGGGCATGGGGCGAAAACATTTGGCCCAAATTTGCCGTTAAGCTTTCTTTTGGCATAGTCAAATTGACTTTCAACGGGATCATGCCCTGATCACGCAATTGTTGGCGTATTTGACGATCACTATCGCCTTCCAATGTGCCTTTTTTTTCTTTACCGCTGGCTGTCAGCGCTGCATAGTTAAACGCTGGCATGATTAATCTTCCTGTGTAACACGAAGTACTTCTTCCAGGGTAGTTTTGCCAAGCAAAACTAAACGCACTCCATCGGTTCGAATACTCGGCGATTGCCTGCGAGCACAGGCTTCTAAAACTTGCTCACCGCTAGCATTGTGGATTGCTTGCCGCATAGGTTCATCCACCACCACTACTTCATAAATTCCTGTTCGCCCTTTAAAGCCAGTTTGCTTACAGGCTTCACAGCCTACAGCTTTATAAACATCTGGCGGTTGATGCACATCCACACCTAATATCTCACAGCCAGCCGCATCTGGTGAATAGGTTTGTTTGCAATCTGAGCATAAAGTTCTCACTAGCCTTTGAGCTATAACTGCAACCAAGCTTGAGGCTATTAAAAAAGGCTCAACCCCCATATCCTGTAGCCGAGTCACTGCACCTACTGCAGTATTGGTATGCAAAGTCGACAAGACTAAGTGACCAGTTAAACTGGCCTGAATGGCAATTTCACCAGTTTCTAAATCTCGAATCTCACCGACCATAACTACATCTGGATCTTGGCGTAACATGGCTTTCAAGCCTTTGGCAAAAGTCATCTCAACTTTATTATTCACTTGAGTTTGGCCAACGCCTTCCAATTGAAATTCAATAGGGTCTTCAACGGTTAAAATATTGCGCGTATTGTCATTGAGCTGAGTTAAGCTTGCGTATAAAGTGGTGGTTTTACCAGAGCCGGTAGGCCCTGTAACGAGTACAATACCATGTGGTTTATAAATTACACCCATTAAAGCTTTGGTGTCGCGCTCACACATCCCCAAGTGGGTTACATCCAAGCGCACTGCATTTTTATCCAATAGTCGTAAAACCACACGCTCGCCACTACTAGACGGCATAGTGCTTACCCGTACATCAACTTCACGGCCAGCCAAACGCAATGAAATCCGGCCATCTTGTGGCACTCGCTTTTCAGCAATATCAAGCTTTGCCATAACTTTAATCCGCGATACAAGTAAAGGCGCTAACTCTCGTCGGGGCTCTAACACCTGCCGCAAGACCCCGTCGATACGCATACGAATAACCAGGCGCTTCTCGAAAGTTTCAATATGGATATCAGATGCTTTTTCGCGGACTGCTTCAGACAAAATGGCATTGATTAAGCGAATGATTGGAGCATCATCTTCTTGCTCCATAAGATCTTCAATTTCACTGACATTTTCAGCCAGACTGGCAAGGTCAATATCATCGCCAATGCCTTCAACTGCCTCCATTGCCTCGGAGCCACCTTGATAAAAGGTGGATATTTGCGCTTCAAATAAGGCATCGTCCACTGGATTTAGTTCAAAAGTTAACGAAGAAGTTCGCATTATTTCAGCTAAAACTAATGGATTAACACTGCGCTTGCATATTAATCGTGCTGTTGAATAACCTGTACGCTCAAAAAAAGCTCCATGGCGTTTAGCATAGGAATACTGTATTCGGTCAGATACAGGGCGGACTTGCGTCAGTTCGTCAACAATTTGAGTGGTGTCTTCTGCGAAAACTGGATCAATCATAAATACCCTACTGCCTTAATTTACCTATTGTTTACTTTGTGTGCCGGCCATTTCTTAGCTTAGAAAATATTTGACATAAAACTGTCATTACAATTTACACATACGCAATTACTAAACCGCATCAGCGAATTTGTCAAGACTGGCGATACTTAACTCGGCAACCTCCAAAATTCCATCACCAATTGGCTTGTTGTCTTCCAAGCTTTCAAGATAATAATCAACGCTGGTTAAAGCATCGGCTAGCGACTCTAAGAGCCCTTGATCTGGTTTATGCAATGATTGCACCAATTCATCTTCAATAAAATGTTCCGCCCGACTTAACACATGGGCCGCTCGATCCAAAAATACAAAATGCAGCGCCCCGGTAGCTGCTGCTAAGTGATTATTCAAACCTTCAAGATGATGGGCATCGCAATGAGAATCCACATATGACGCTAAAGAACGTTTTACCAGGCTTAAACAGGCGCGAGATTCTACAAAAACCATGTGACGAGCCTGTTCCAGCTGGCCGCGAGGCATAATTTCATTTTCACCAGACTGTTGCTTGTATGATGAACGGTTGGAGTATTCGCCCAATAATCGCTCCAAACCATGTTCTATATACACTAACGCATCCGCAAAGCTTTGCATTTCCGACTCGTTTAATTCACTGTCTGGCTCTAATAATTTTTCTAAAGTAAAACGTTGCTCTTGAATTAGAGCTGCCGACTCTACGGCGCCAACCATTGTCAAAGTGTGAGCTATAGCATCAAGCTGTTGCAGGGTTTTTTCTTGGTCAAGATCGGGTAATTGAGTGCCACGAAAGCGAAAATCCAAAATATCTTTAAACTGTGTCAGCTCATCATGAACTAATTGCACCACAGAATGAATTACAGTACCCGATGGGCCGTTCATTAATTGTAACTCGGCCTGCAAGCGAATATCTGTCACTACATCATTTAATTGAAAATGAGTCTTAAATCGTTGCAATAACTGCATAGAAGGTGATTCTTGAGTAGGTATATCATGAGTCTCGGCTCCATTTGTCTCGACTAGATTGTGCGTACTTGCCAGCCCAACTAATGCACAAGCTTCTTGCAAAAGGTGTTCGGGTGGCACTATATCGATCACTTCAGCATTGGAGTAAATTAATTGCTTTATGTGACGCTCGATTTGAGTCAAAAGATAGACTCGAGATGGATTTAAACTAACATGCCCTTCTCCTAGGGCAATGACAAAGGCACGCGCTACCAACCATAATTGAGTTATAGGTGTTGGACCACACGCTTTGGCTAAACGAGACAAAGCTCGCTCCAACATATATTGACTGGATTCACTTACTTTTCGAGTTTGAATAATTTTTAATAATGCCGTTTGAAACATTAACCTAAAAGGCCGGCACTGCCCACCAACAGGTGCTGAAGGTATAGACTCTTCAGGAAGTTCTTGATGAAATACCTGCAGTAAATCATCTAAGTAAATTGCTGGCAAACGCGGTAACAACAGCAAATTATCTTCCGCTAAAGGCGGTTTTTTTAATAATCGACGAATTGAATTAATGCGCTCTAATAATAAAACAGGGAAATACCGCTCTTTTAACAAGGTATAGTCGATAAAATGTTCTAATTGGATAACGGCAAGCCCCAAACCTGCTAAATATTCATTGATTTGAGTTTCGTAAGTGGGCTTTGGCGTAGAGTTTTCATCAATAAAAACTTTATGAACTTGATCGACTAAATCGGTCATTTCAGTTAGTAGCCGAGTGGCGCCGGTCATTTGTAATAGCGCCAAAACACTGGCAGTTTGTTTGAGTAACTCACAACATCGATTTAAACTAGCAGCTGGGTCTGCTTCAGTTTTACTCTCATTAGCAATACCGCCCGCAAACAGCTCAAGCTGTGTGGCAAATTCTGCTAAATTAATTTTCAGCTCGTCTCGCACCACATTGAGGGATGCAATAATATCCATCTGAACCATATTAGTACCGTATGCAGAGTAATTCTGTATTCTTTATATAAAAACAGCCTAAAGATCAATCTCAAAAGCTACTCATATACAATGCGCTATAAAGATTAATTATAGATCGATTTTAAAGATCAACTTAAAGTATAGTCTTGAATTGACTGACTTTGCGAATAGACATTTTGGGCGGGCTCTGAGTAGGATCATATGTGAATGAAGCCGTGATCGAAGCCAATACAAGTCTTTTAGCATAATTATTATTTGAAAAGTCACTAATAAAGCGAATTAATTACTTTATTGCATAGGCTTTGCTGTGATAATATCATTAATTAATTTTTGAGCAGTGCCCACTCGGCGGGGAAAACTTCAATTGGTTACCAAGAAATCTTCAAATCTCCTAGACATGCCCGATGTGGCCTCCTCGGATAAAGCCCACCATGCAAGCACTCTTGATTGGGTCGGCATGGGGCAAATGTCACTGCCTGTGGTACTCGCAGAGCATGGTGTGCCTACACCTATCCCAGGTAAAGTGCAATGCTATGTTAATCTTAATAATGGCTCAGTCAAAGGCATTCACATGTCACGGCTCTATTTATTACTTACCGAATTTGCGGGGCGAGAAGAACTCACGCCAGCAAGTCTTAACATATTTATTGCTCAAATGCTGCAAAGTCATGCAGATATTAGTAACCAAGCCTCTATAATATTTGATTTTCCTTTGCTTTTAAAAAGACAAGCGCTTAAAAGCCATTATTCAGGCTGGAAATCCTACCCTTGCAGCATTGAGGCGCGCTTAAACAATGGCCAAATTAGCTTAATTGCCAAGGTTACAGTGGCTTATTCTTCTACTTGCCCCTGTTCGGCAGCTTTAGCTCGTCAAATGGTTGAAAACGAATTCCACCACAATTTTCAAGACCAAGAAATGGTGCCGCGGGCAACAGTAGAACAATGGCTGCGCAGTGAGAAAGGCTCCTATGCCACCCCCCATAGTCAACGCAGTGAAGCCTATGTTGAATATAAACTTGAAGCTAAGCGGGAAAACTTTGGCTTTGAAAGCGTTATCAACGCCCTTGAAGCAGCATTAGGCACACCTGTACAAACAGCAGTTAAACGTGAAGATGAACAAGAATTCGCGCGTTTAAATGGCCATAATTTAATGTTTTGCGAAGATGCTGCTCGCCGTATTAATCATTGCCTCAAGCAAATGCCTTTTGTAGATTTTAAAGCCAAGGTATCCCATTACGAAAGCTTACATGCCCATGACGCAATTAGTATGACATCTAAGGGTGTTGCAGGTGGTATGGCTTGGTAGCTTGCTAATATTAAACCCATGGAGTGAGTTATAAATGATTACTGGGATTGACCATATAGCAATAGCTGTGTCAGATTTACAAGCAGCTATTAAGCGTTTTGCTGAAGATCTCAACCTGCCCTTTTTGCACCAAGAAACTGTCACCCAAGCGAGCACTGAAACTGCATTTTTTGCGCCATTACCAGTCAAAGTTGAGCTTATTCATCCTCATCAAGACCAAGGCCCAGTAGCCAAATTTTTAGCCACTCGTGGCAAAGGCGGCCTGCACCATTTGTGCTTAAGTAGCGATAATTTACTTGAAGATATTCAAAACTTAAAAAATAAAGGCTATGTTTTTCTCAATGAAATACCACAAACAGGTGCACACAATACGCAAGTTGTCTGGTTACATCCTAAATACTTCGATGGTTTACTTATTGAGATTGCTCAACCGCTTCCTGCTCATTAATGATTATTGAAATACTCTTTGAAGACGAGGCTCTGGTAGCAATTAACAAACCAGCGTCCATTCTTTCAGTGCCAGGGAATAACCTCAACTTAACTTCTGCCCATGAATATATCGAACAACAACTTAATGCACCGCTGCATGTAGTACATCGGTTAGATTGCGCAACTTCTGGAGTTATGCTCTTTGCCAAAACTAAACTCAGCCAGCGTTTAATGCATCATGAGTTTCGCAGGCGCCGAGTATCGAAAAAATATTCAGCAGTATTAAGTGTGCTACCACCAGAGGTTTGCGGGCATATTTCACTGCCACTTACGAGCGATTGGCCTAATCGACCTAAACAAAAAGTCTGTAAGATTGAGGGTAAAGCCTCAGAAACCCTGTGGCGATGCTTTGACCCAAATAATTTACAAGCTTTTGGTGAGCCTGCGCTTTTAACAGCGCCTTCGGTGCATGTACTGTTAAAACCTATTACTGGCAGAACACATCAATTAAGAGTGCATATGGCAGCTATAGGCTGCCCTATTTTAGGCGACACATTTTATGCCGGCCCGCAAGCTCAAGCAGAACGCTTATTATTACATGCCACCACAATTTACTTTAAACACCCGCTCACAGGCCGATCTACTGGTATAAATTGCCCGGTTAATTTTTGTAACTTTTTATAACCTTAGGTTGGTGTAACCTTAGGCATAATTACTTAGGCTATCAGGTTACAAGTTTACAACTGCTTTTAGAAGCCGACTATAATATAATAACAATTCATTCACATTGGATTTTCAAGTAACACTATATAGCTTTATAATAACTATTATAAAAGATCAATATAAAAGGTGAGTATAAAAGGTCAGTTTAATACTGAGCCTAAGACAATAGATCTTACCAGGTATAGGTTATTTTAATTTCAATTGATATTAGTCATTAAGGAGTATTTATGTCTATAACCGGTGGTATATCAAGCAAATCAATTGCCAACATTGCAACCCAAGCGGCAAAACCTGCGCCAAACAGCAAGTTTTCAGGTATTGGTGATGCCGACAATGTTCCTTCTCTAGCCCATAAAATTTCTCACACAGGTTCTATGAGCTCCTCAGCCCCTACAAATATTAGTCTAAGTAAGATTCAACCCACGCAAGTGTAATGATACAGCAACCCAAACCTAATTTTTTAATTTGCATTCACCGCCATTTTAGAGCACAAAAAACTACTTGCAGTAGTTTTTAAACCTTGATACTTTAAAAATAGCGCTCATAAATTACTCGTATTTTAAATTACATCACATGCCTGGGCGCTTACCAAAGTTTTGGAGGCGCACTTAATGTTTAATTCAATAACTACAAACACACCCAAATTTAATGGTTTTATGGCAAGTTTATTTTTACTGCCATTTGTGCTTATTCCAGCAGGACATTGTATCGATGCCTTGTTCAACACTCATTGGCTGGAATACTCGTTAGTTCCTTTAATGCTCTTTGGCCTACTGCCTTTAGCAGATGCTTTAATCGGCCAATCTCAACATAACCCGATTGAGCAGTATACTACTCAATTTAAACATCATCCTTATTTACGCACACTCCCTCTGCTGGGCCTACCTGCCTGGCTTATCCTGTTCACCTGGGTTATTGTTGATCGGTTGGACCAACTATCAACTTGGCAGTTTATTGGCATGGCTATTTCTTTGGGTATTGTTGCTGGGGTCAGCCTTATCAATGTGGCGCATGAGCTCATCCACCGTAACACGCTACTTGAACGCCGAGCAGGCGGTTTACTCTTAGCCTGTACCTGGAACCTAGCATTTAAAATTGAGCATGTACGTGGCCACCATTTGCAAGTCGCAACACCTGCAGACCACTCCAGTGCTGCGCTATGGTCAACACCTTACTCGTTTATTCCAAAGGCTTTTAAACATAATTATCAACGTGCATTTCAATTAGAAAAAACCCGCCTGCATAACCGACAATTAGCCTGGTATCATCATGAAATTTTATATTATGCAGCTTTCTCCACCAGTTTAACCATTGCTGTGTTTTTACTTGCTGGTTGGCAGGCTTTACTTTTGTTTGGCATGCTGTCGTTAATCGCTAATCTATTGCTTGAATTAGTCAATTACGTTGAACATTATGGCTTAAGCCGTAAAAAAGTAAACGGCCAGTTTGAAAAAGTATCAATTACCCATAGCTGGAATTCTAATCATTTGCTCACTAACAGCCTATTACTCAATTTAGCTCGACATTCAGACCATCATGCCAATGCAGGCAGACCATATTTTGCCTTAAGACACCATAGTCAAAGCCCGCAATTACCAGCTGGCTACTCGCTTATGGTGATTATCGCGCTTTACCCACCGCTTTGGCGCAAATTAATACACCCTCGCCTACCAGTCTAAAATTAATGGGAGCTTAGGCTTGAGCAACTCAAGCCTAAGCTCCCATTAATTGAGTATAAATTGAACTCAGTGAATTTTTATGAGTCTTAAGAAGATGCCATAACGAGCAACCAAGGATTGGATATTAAAATATGGCAGGTTTGGTGTAACAACATTTAGAATTATACAGAATATAAGTTAATACTAAGTGAACAACGATTTTTTTGAGCGCCCCTTAATTGTGCGTTTGCGAAATGAGCCTTCACTTGTATAGATTGCTCACCACAGCCAAACAGCAGTACACCCGTAGCACTATGAGAATTATTTTTTTATGAAGTCAACAATACCCTATATAGCCTTACTTTCAGCCAGTATATTATTGCTTTCAGGTTGTACACCAGAAACTAATACAGATGAACAAGGCCTTACCACTAGTGAATCAACCACCGCCAACTCAAACACCAGTAACTTGATTGAATCGAACACAACAGCCAATGAAGCCAATCTATCATCTAAAATTTTAAGTAACGAAGAAATGGAATTACTCCAACTTCAAAAACGCAAAGACCTACAGAAAAAACTCTCCAGCTGGATGCAAGATTCTCCGACCCACTCAAATTCTGCTCTAAATGACTCACTGCCTACAGATGATATCGATGATTCAAGTTCAGAAATTGCTAATGATGACTCTGCTGAAGCCACCGAGCCAGAATATTTTGACCCCATAGAACCTATAAATTCTATAGACAACTCATCTGATACTGTTGATGACAGCAACTCAACAAACTCGAATAAATCCTCAAATAACAATGCTAAAAATACCAACAAATCAGCAAGTAAGGCAACTGATAATGAATCCAATACAACCTTGGCTGACAATAGTGATGCAACCAATACCGATGCGTTGGTGGCTTTAGGTGCAGACATAGACACAGATATAGACGCAGAAAATGACACAATTGATGAGACCGAAGACGACAACTCAGACCAACCAGTAGAACAAGCCACTTGGCGGGCTAACGCATTACCAGATGTCAAGTTTAATATTAAAAATGGTAGATATTCGGCCAAACTAACCGATAACACCAATAATAAAACATTGCATTTTAATGGCGATCAAGGTCGGCTTGATGGTCAAATTGCTCAATTTCCATTTGAAGTTATAGTGCGCAATGTTGGTATCGGTACCATGTCAGACTCACAAACGCCACCGCAAGGCGGGCCAAACCACTTTAATTTCGCTGGCGTACAAGTGCATGTATTAAATAAAAATACCGCAACTTCCGCTCATGTGGTGGTTGGCCACAGAGGCAGCACCGCATTAACAATTGAAGGCAAAACCACTAACAATGGGCTCTCCAAAGTCAATGATGCTGGCGCTTACGCTGCACCAGAAGGTAGAGCAGACTTACGCATAGTTGGCGCTCAAGATCGCAGCCTGAAGGTCTACTGGCAGCAACCAAACGCCAGCACAGACAACTGGATCCCCTACAATGGTAGCGGGCGGCTGCCAGGCACTCAACCAAAGTTTGGCGACAAGGTATATGTGGGTTTAATTACTTACGCTTATGGCAATCAAGGCGTGCCATTTACCGGCAGTGCCGAGCAATTTAAAATCAATAGCCAGTAAGCGCCATAATTAATGAGTAACTTACGAAATGAGCTGTAGCAAGAGCATGAGGTTTGCTTGCTTTATTTTTGAAATCTCAATCCACAGGGATGTGGATTAAGCCAAAGTTGATCAAGGATGAAACATTTTGGCGTGAGATGAAAAATTAAAGCAAGCAATCCTTATGCTCGCTCTCAGCGCTCATTGCCTCAAATCTCACTGACGCGGGTGATTAGCACCTGGCCCCATCATGCTTTGCATTTGCTTCATCATGCCTTGCATATTATTTTTCTTGCCCATCTTTTTCATCATTTTTTGCATCTGCTTAAATTGCTTTAACAGCTGGTTAACATCGCCCATTTCCACCCCAGCACCCCTAGCAATACGAGACTTACGGCTTGCATTTAATAGCTCGGGCAGTTTACGCTCGGATGAAGTCATTGATAAAATCATAGAACGGGTTTGAGTCATTTTTTTCTGGCTATCACTGGATTCCGCCATTTTAGACATTTCCGACATACCAGGCAGTCGACCAAGTAATTTAGTCATACCACCAAGTTTTTTCATTTGATCGAATTGCTCTAACATGTCATTAAAGTTAAAAGCCTCACCTGAGCGAAACTTTTTCTCCATGCGTTTGGCTTTTTTAACATCCAGTTTATCTTCCAGGTCTTCAACTAGAGATAACATATCGCCCATATCAAGTATGCGCGAGGCTACACGTTCAGGATAGAAAATTTCTAAGCCATCGGTTTTTTCGCCAGTACCCATAAATTTAATGGGTTGGCCAGTGACAGCTTTAACCGATAAAGCCGCACCACCACGGGCGTCACCATCAGCTTTTGATAAAACAACGCCTGTTATGGGAATAGCTTCATGAAAAGCTTTGGCCGTATTCACCGCATCCTGGCCGGTCATTGCATCGACCACAAAAAGCGTTTCAACTGGCTTAACATGCGCGTGAATACTTTTAATTTCACTCATCATGGCTTCGTCTACATGCAAACGACCAGCGGTATCAAAAATAACTACTTCAAAAAACTTACGTTTAGCATGCAGTAAAGCGGCTTCAGCAATTTCAAGCGGGCTATTGGAGTCATCAATTGAGAAGAAATCAGCTTTAACTTGCTGGGCCAAAGTTGCTAATTGTTGACGAGCTGCGGGCCGATAGACATCCAAACTGACTAATAAAATATTTTTCTTTTTCTTTTTAGTTTTAATCCATTGGGCTAATTTGGCAGAAGTTGTGGTTTTACCAGCCCCCTGTAAACCAGCCATCAACACCACCGCAGGCGGCTGGCAGGCTAAATTTAAATCAGACTCTTGCGGCCCCATTAAATCGGCTAACGCTTGATGAACTACTTTTACAAAGACTTTATCTGGCGACATACTGCGATGCACAGCTTGACCAACAGCGTCGCTTTTAACCTGTTCCACAAACTGGTTGACAATATCCAAGCCCACATCAGCCTCAAGGAGTGCATTACGCACTTCTTTAACCACATCTTGGATGTTTTCTTCCGTAATAACCCCTTTGCCAACGAGGTTTTTAACCGCGCCACCAATGCGTTGCGTTAACTCACCAAACATAATCTAACCTCTTCCAAGCTTTTCAAGTCTTAATTGTAATATGCCCATTAATGTTACTCTTTGCCACTAAAGTTAAAGCTTTGCGAGCCTCAACTCGCTTTAGTACTGGTGCAAATTAAACATCAATGGTTTCTGGATTAGCATTAATTTCATGCCAGTCTTTAATTTTGTCAATATCACCGTCGATTTTTTTCAGTATTTTACCATCAAACCATAGCTTGATCGCATAGGTTTTAGGCACTGCATCGCCAGTTTTAAAAGAATACACATAGTCCCACCGATTAGTGCGTAAAGGGTCTTGTATCAATGGGTTGCCAAGCAAATAAACCACTTGACGTTGGGTCATACCCGGGCGTAAAGCTTTAACTTTTTCTGCCTCCAAAATAGTCCCTTGCGCCACATCAATTTTAAATACAGCTGGGAATTGTAATGTTGAGCAGCTACTAACCCCTAAGCCCAAGCTGCAACACATGAGCAGCTGGGCCAGAGATTGTTTAATTTTGAGCTTAAAAATACACTGAACTCTGCGCAAAAAACGAGCACAATATGTATTATTAAAACGAGTCGATGAAATCGCTGAGATCTTGTTCATTGCCATAATGATCCGCCGTCCATATTCGGATATAATAAAATAGTGTAGACTTATACGCCTATGCTCGTAAATCATATCACAAGATGAGACAAGAGGATCACCTGTGGAAGAACATCAGTTAAAAGCTGCCGGATTAAAAATTACATCGCCACGACTTAAAATTTTAAATTTACTCGCCCACGGCGAACTTGATCATTTATCAGCCGAGGCTGTGTACCAAGCATTGAAAGACTTAGGCGAAGACGTAGGCTTGGCTACTGTGTATCGGGTACTCACTCAATTTGAGGAAGCCGGTTTAGTTGAACGGCATTTTTTCTCTGGCAACCAAGCTGTATTTGAGCTTACCAGCGATAGCCATCATGATCATTTAGTCTGTAATCAATGCAATAAAGTATTTGAATTTTCTAATGACAAAATAGAACAAGAACAAGCCATCATTGCTGAATCGCTCGGGTTTGTTTTAAATGATCATCGCCTGCACCTATATGGCGACTGCAAAAACCCACAATGCACGCATAAAATTCAAAGTAAATAACAGGAGCAAGCATGTCAGATAGCCTGGTCCCCAGTAGTAACGACTCAACTCACCACCACATGCAATCTGATCATCCTCATAATCAATACAAAAGTTTTGCCACCCCGCCAAGGGTGCTTTGCTTTTCTGGCTTAGACCCCTCCGGTGGCGCCGGCATACAAGCAGATATAGAAACTTTATTGGCCATAGGCTGTATCCCTGCCTCAATTGTAACCTGCGTTACAGCGCAAAATTCAGCAGAACTTAAAAGTTGGCAACCCATCCCAACCAGTATGCTTAAACAACAAGCGCAGCTTATTTTTGATGAAACCCCCATTGCCGCCATAAAAATTGGCATGTTAGGCACTATTGAAATAATTGAAGTTATCGCAAAAATTATCAGCGACCAGCCGAATATTCCAATTATTCTTGACCCCATACTCAAAAGTGGTCGTGGCCAAAGCCTGAGCCAAGCACCTTTAGTAGATGCTCTATTACAAGCATTAATTCCCAGTGCTCACCTTATAACCCCAAATGCATTAGAAATTCGCCAGCTTTGCCCCAATGCGACCAATGTCACTATGGCAGTTGATGACTTACTTGCTAGCGGCTGCCAAAATGTCTGCTTAACCGGTGGTCATATTAAAACCGAAGCAGTACATAATAAAGCTTGGAACACAGATCATTGTATATATGACCAAGTCTGGCCTCGGCTTAAAGGGCAATATCATGGCACTGGCTGCACCTTTGCAAGTGCCTGTGCTGGTTATATAGCCCACGGCATTAACACAGCTCATGCGCTCGCTTTAGCTGACGAATTCACCTGGAATTCAATCAACCAAGCGCTGCCCACCAATAGACCGCAACATGTACCAAATAGGCAGCACCAACAATCATTTAAAACCACTCATCAAGAACTTATCAACCCATGACGCTTTGTGTTCAAACAATACCAAGCCTTTACGGTATTTATACAATTGACCGCCAAGCCAAGTGTAAAACTAATCAACACATGCTTAAAGAGATTACAACAGCTCTAGCTCAGGGGCTGAGATGGTTGCAAGCCCGTTTTAAATCACCACTGGCAGATGATATTAATCTATTAATAGATATTGCCCTCTTAACTCGACAATACTCAGCACAGTTAATCGTCAACGATCACATTGATTGGCTTGAGGTATTACTCAAGCACCCACAAATACAACCTAAAGATAATTACTCGCTATTAGCATCGCAATCAAGCCAACCACCCCTGCCTGGCTTACATATTGGCCAAAGTGACCATTCACTGTTAGCCAGTCGCCAACGCTTAGGCCCACACATTTGCATAGGCCAGACCTGCCACAACTCAATTGATCATGCCATCAAAGCCCAAGCGCAACAGGCAAGCTATGTCGCTTTTGGTCGTTTTTTTCAATCCGACACCAAACCTACCGCTCAAGCAGCTGAGCTCGCCACTCTAGCTCAAGCGCACCAACGATTACATCTACCAATCGCTGTAATAGGTGGCATCACCGCCACTAACATAGCTAATCTACTCACATTTAAGCCTGCGCTCATAGCTGTAGATAAGGCGCTTTGGCAAGGTCAATCTATTGCCCAAAATTACGGTCAATTCATCACAGCAATTAATTCTTAATGTAAAGAGCTTATCACCTCACCTATGCTGCCCGCTTCTTTAACAACTTCTTTAACAACTTCTTTAACAACTTCTTTAACAACTTCTTTAACAAAAGAAATTAAATTAAATTTCGCACAATAGCTAATCCAATCAAGCTATAAACGCTAATTTATAACAAATAGACCTCAATTACATTCACTTGCAATTATGTAACAACTCCTCACACATAGAATTAGTAGAATTTATATAATGAATTCATGAAATTACTAATAATACAATGAAAAGGTTTACACAATGGATATGGCAATAACACCTGTGACAAGCCAATTGGGCGCTGCATCACAAGTGCAGTCACCAATGACACAAATGCAAAATGAACTATCATTACAAAAGCTTGAGACAAAGATATTAAATCGTGCGGGCGTGGATAATTCTAAAGTACACGGTCTTATGTCCGATTTACACACTAAAGGCTCAAGTACAGTGTCACAGATATCAGGCAAAGTATCTTCTTCGGTACAAACTAATTACGCGCATTTGGAATTAAGCAATGCCAGTGAAGTAGTCATGCGGCAGGTGCAAAAAATAAAGAAGAGCGTAGACTCTAAAATGGACAGTATTATGGCTTTAGACCCAGAGTCTATGGATGCGAAAAAAATGCTCGAGTTACAAATGGTTTCTATGACTTTAAGTCTGGAACTTGAACTTGCCTCTAAAACAATTGGTGGATTAATTGATAACGTTTACCAATTAATTAGAACTTAATAATTTCACACCTGAATAAGAATTTAAATTATTTTAAATTCTTATTCAGCGATAAAATTGTAATAATTAAAGCTTAAGGTAGTACTTTATAATGAAATTGCAGCATATTCTTGGATTAATCTGTCTCAGTTTGCTTATGGGCTGTAGCCAAGAACTATACAGTGAGTTAAACCAAACAGATGCCAATGAAATTGTTTTATTACTTGAAAAAGAAGGTATTGCAGTTACTAAAGAACCAATGAACGAAGGCTTGCACTCACTGCATGTAGATGCGGATAAAATGGGTCTTGCATTGCGGCTGCTTAAGCAACATGGCTTACCTAAACGAAAAAACGCGACTATTCCAGAGATATTCCCTGAAGGTGACATGATTCAGTCTAAAGTCACTGAAAACGCTCGTTACACCTACGCTATTCAAGAAGAGCTGGCCAATACCCTTATGGAGCTTAAAGGCGTAACCATTGCCCGAGTGCATATTGTAATGCCAGAAAAAGATAAAGTTGGCCGCATAATTAACGCTGGTAAAGCTTCTGTGTTTATTAAGCATCTACCAAATGTGAGCTATACCACACAAATACCTAAACTTAAAAAGTTTATACTCAATAGTGTCCGCGGGGTTGCAGAGGAAAACATCACCATCACTTTATTTAACGATGGTAATTTAAGTAAAAAATAAGAAGCTTATATTACATATAAGAACATAAACGTTATAAGCATAATAAAAAAAATAAGTATTTTTCTAATAGTCGCTAGGTAATTGAAATGTCATTAGCAACCAACTATAAAGTGTCACAACAAATAACCAATGATTTACTCGCTTGTGGTATAAACCAGCAAACTATTGATGGTGAGCATACATTTAAGTCATTTCAATGTAATATTGAGCTTAAAAAAGATATTTTTTACTTTGAGCTATTACTAGGCACACCCTTCAATACGCTTGATGCAGCTATCCAACAAGCCAGAACGCAAATAGAATTAATCGGGCTATCTAGTCATGCAAAATTAATTCTTATGAAACCCACACCAAGTGAGTTAAAAAACTTAAGCCGTTTATTTAGTGTCTCTTTTGAACACACCCTTAAAAAAGCTAAAGATCAACCGCAAGCATTAGCACCAGAAAACTGGGAACAATTTTCTACCATAGAAAAATATTTTCAAATGATAGAATACGGTTTAGAGCAAATTGCCTTTGATAAGTCTGAAGAGCTGCAAATTTCAAACGTTATTTTTAAAAGGCTGTATAAATATTTTTTAAGAAATTGAATATTGCATATAAAAAATTGGATATAAAAAATTGCACATAAAAAATTGCCCAAGTAACCCTATAGGATTTTCATGCAACAGTATATTGAAAAACTAAAAACACTAATAGCTAGCCAATTTGAGGCCTTGACCCATATTCCTACCATAGTGCGCAGTCAAGACCGCCAAGAATTATCTGTTAATTTTGATTACGCCAAAGCCACTGCTCGTCGTTTATATAAATTAGTAGATCTGATATTGCCCATTCAAAAAATAGGGTATATGGATGGCTTTAAACTGGGCTTAGAAGCAGCCTACAAGGAAAACCAAAAAGCCTTAGTAAAGCTTGAAGAAAAGCAAAAAATCCTCGAGAAAAAACTTTTAGACCATATGGTGCTAGAAACTAAAAATCATATTCAACAAAACACCCCACTATACGTTGAAACCCAGCCATTTTTGGACCTACTCAAAGGTGCATTGCATAGGTTTAGGTCAAAAGAGTCATTAACCATCACCTTACCTGATCATCTTTTACAACATATCAAGCCTAACCTATCGGCAATGGATGATAAACGCTCACTGGTTTTGAAACCAAGGTTATCCGACTCAAGTAAAACCGGCGATTTAGAAAAAATCAGTATTGAAGGCCGTCACAGTATTGTTGAATTATCATTACTAGAAATAATTGATCACCAAATGTCGCAAGAGAAAATCGATATGCTGGCGCGTTTTTTTACTAACACTCAAGATACAGGTGAATTACCTGTTTTGAACAATTTAGGCATTAACCAACTCAACCTAGACAAAACCTCAGCAGACGACAATACTTCTAACACCATTGATGAAAAAAACAACAAAAATACTAACAACGAAGATTTAAATGAAACTGATGCGGGTGAAGAACTTTTAGCCTCCATTAGAGCTTACGAGCAACATGAAGCAAGTGATAGTCACAAACCAACTGGAAGTACAGATTCCTATGACTGAACCAATGAATGAAATTGAGCCTAAAAACTTGCAACTTACAGGTTTTATTAAATCTAAACCAGTTCAATTCAACGCAGGGTCAATCGAAAACCTGACCACTGGCGATTATATAGGTTTAGAGCAAAAAAATTCAGCAGATAGCCTGGTATTTCAACTGGCTACAGCTGAAGGAGTCTTAGCCCTTGGGCAGCCTTTTGCTGGAGATGATGGTAAAATTTATTTTAAAGTCACCGAGGTATGCCAATGATTGGTGTACAAAACCCAGTCAATATGATATTGGGCCTTGGCCTAATATCTCTCATACCACTTATTATTTCTGTCGCCACAGCATTTTTAAAAATGTCGATTGTCTTGTCTTTAGTTCGAAACGCGTTAGGTGTGCAACAAGTACCACCTAATATGGCTTTATATGGCTTAGCGCTTATTTTAACAGTTTATGTAATGTATCCAGTACTTGGTGATATTTACAAAATCATGGATGCCAATGACATCAGCATAAACGACATGGAACAAGTAATTTTATTTAAAGATCAGCTTTTTGCCCCCTATGTAGATTTTTTAAAAAGAAATACCAATGTTGAACTTTCAACTGTATTTTTCGAAACCGCTAAAACTCTTTGGCCACCAGAATATGCCAATGGTGTTAAAATAGATGACTTTATTATTTTACTACCAAGCTTTATTACTAGCGAGCTTAACAGTGCGTTTCAAATTGCCTTTTTAATATTTATCCCTTTTTTGGTAATCGATATTTTTGTATCAAATATTTTACTCTCATTAGGTATGATGATGGTTGCACCAATGACAATTTCACTGCCATTTAAATTATTACTCTTTGTGGTAGCCGACGGTTGGACGAAACTTATCGACTCGCTCATATTAACCTATGCTTGATGAATCGATATAGAGTGCATATTAACATTTTTAAAATGCTAAAGGTAAGCCAGTGACAGAACAAGACATTATATTTTTTTCATTTAATGCTATGAAGTTATGTCTTTATATCTCTCTGCCGGTATTAATTGTATCAACAGTGGTCGGTTTATTAGTGAGTTTATTTCAAGCTTTAACTCAACTACAAGATCAAAACTTAGCCTTCTCGATAAAGTTAATTTCCGTACTTTTCACTCTATTAGTCACCTCGACTTGGTACTCAAGTGAGCTCATGCGCCTTTATCAAACAGGATTAAACTTATTTTAGTTTTACATTAACTTAAAGGCTTTAATCACCTCATATGAACATGCTCGATTACTCACTGCACAAAGCCTTTATGATAACCTATGCCGTAGGTATGGTGCGCACTCTTGCCTTTATGACTATGCTACCATTTTTTCAAAAAGGTTTTATTGAATCCACTATTCTCAAAGGCGCTATTGGAGTATCAATAGTCCTATTAGCCATACCAATTATACAACCGCAAATGCCCACAGAGCTGTTTCAAGGTAAAGGTATTGTACTCTTTTTTGCTCGAGAGATAATGATTGGTATTATCTTAGGCTATCTTCTAGGTCTTCCCTTTCACGTCGCCAATGCCTTTGGTTTTTTAGTTGATAACCAACGTGGCTCAACTATGGATACTTTTTTTAACCCAGCCAGTGGCGCGGAAGATTCCGAGCTTGGAGCACTGTTTACTTTTATAGTTCTTGGGCTATTCTTTGTTTCAGGGGCCTACCAAGCAATGGTCATATTTTTTATTAATACTTATAACTTAATCCCCATTGATAATGAAGGTTATTTAGATTTGTTGCTTACCAAGCCTGAAAACGTACAGCTTATCATTCAAAGTTTTGCTTATTATTTTGCTTTTTCTTTCTTTTTAGCAGCGCCGCTCATCTTACTGATGTTTGCCGCAGAGTTATCCCTCGCACTACTGAATAAATTTATACCACAACTCAATGTATTTGTTATTTCAATGCCCATAAAATCACTCATTGCAACCCTTGGGTTATTAATTTATATTCTAAGCTTTTTTGATCATATAAGTCATTTTATTACTGATATTATGGGAGGGATACCTATCTAATGTCTGATAGTGGCAATAAAACAGAACAACCTACTCCTAAAAGGCTACGTGATGCTCGTAAAAAAGGCAATGTAGCTATTAGTAAAGATTTAACTTCTTTTGCTGGTTATGCAACTTTTTTAATTTTAGCGTTTACAGTGGGTAATTCCATATTAGAGTTTTTTAAAAAACTCTATAGTCAAATGACCATGTTGATAGATTTACCTGTCAGAGAAATGTTGTCGGCATTATTTGCACTAGCTCCTCAGGTGGCTATGTTAGTTATCGCTCCGGCGGTGATTCTAGCTTTGGCCTCGATTGTAGGCAGTGTTATGCAGGTAGGTTTTTTATTTTCTACCGAATCCATGAAATTTGATTTAAATAAACTTAATCCTGCTAATAATATTAAAAAAATAGTCAGTAAGAAAAATGTTTTTGATACCTTTAAAGCTTTAATTAAAGTACTTATTGCAGCCCTTGTGGTTATTTTAATTATTCGTGAGTGTTTTAAAGTACTTCATGCAGATATACTCTGTACAGAAGCTTGTTTTTTTAGCTTGGTCGGCTTTACTTTAGGCAATATATTACTCTGTTTTTTTGCTGTTTTTTTTATATTATCGCTGATTGATTATTGGGTACAACTGCATTTTTGGACTAAAGAACTCATGATGACTAAAGATGAAGTTAAAAAAGAGTATCAAGATATCGAAGGTAAACCAGAAATCAAACAAAAACGTAAAGAAGTACAAAAAGAAATACTCGAAGATACTTCTAACCGGGTGCAATTATCTGATGCCATCATTACTAACCCAACCCACGTGGCTATTGGTATTTATTTTAAAGAGGCAGTAGCGCCTGTACCAATTATTGTATTAAAAGGGATGGATGGCGAGGTGCCCGGCATCAAAGCTTTGGCGCGAGAGCATAATGTACCAATTGTTGAGAACCCGCCACTGGCCCGGCAACTTTATGAAAGCGCTGATGTTGACTCAGTAGTGCCAGAAGAGTTATTTGGGCCAGTTAAAGATGTATTAATGTGGGTTCAAGAAAACCAATCAAGTTAACAAGCCTTATATATAATACACATATTCTCCACACCAACATAATCACTCAAAGGACTGAAGATGCAAGCAAACCAACAAGAACTTTACAGCGCCATGGTTAACTGGCTTACTGCAGCCGGCGGCACTATTAATTCCATAGAATTACGAGTGGACAAGCTTAATCAAAGGAGTTTATTCAGTCAAGCAGACTTAGCTGCCAAAGAGCAACTTTTACACATACCTGAAACTCATCTTTTAAGCTTCCAAAAGGCTCAGCAGTCTGCAATTGGCCAACAAATTGAACAAGCCAAATCACAATTTCCAGAAATTATAACGATAACATGTTTTATTTTGGTCGAAAATCAAAATAATGAATCATTTTGGCAGCCATATTTTAATATGCTACCTGAGTCATTTTATGACCACCCGTTATTTTTGCTTGACACACTTAATCCATACCTTGAGAATACCGAGGCGAGTAATCAATCACATAGTATCTTTGCTGAATCAAATGCCACAATGATGCAATTACTTACTAATAGAATGGCAACGTTTAAAAGAATACATAGATTATTACAAAACCAAGTCGAATTATTTGATTATTCATTTAAACAATTTTTGTGGTCAATATTATGTGTAACTACTCGTGCTTTTACTTTAAGAATGAACAATACATCTCAGGCCAGTTTAATTCCAATGCTTGATTTACTTAATCATACAGATTCCAAAAAATTAATTTATGGCTTCGATGACTCATCCAAGGCTTTTAAATCTGTCACCACGGATCATATTACTCAAGGTCAAGAATTACTGCATAGCTATAGTGAAACTTCACCAACACTGCTTTGTATACAATATGGTATTGTGCAAGATATTCAAAACTTACCTATGGAACAGAGGTCAGCACCATTTTATTTATATATAGATCCAACTCTTTTTGAGTCCAAAAATATATCTTTAGATTCTTGTGATAATACGGATACTTTTTTTGATCTGTCGCTTGAATTTAGTCAAAATGAAATTAATTTTTTAAACAGAGCTCGTGCGCTTGAATATTTAAGTCAAAAAACACAAGATGAAAATATTGGTGATTTTAAATTTACTTTAGAGTTTGAACAAAAAGTTATAGTATCTCTTATAGCTTCATTTGAAAACCAAAAACTAAGCCTTAAAAAATCGATAGATGTATTGCATAAAGTTATTACGGAAGACGCTTTAGACCAACAACCATTAATATTACTTAATAATGAACATTATATTATCGAGCAGTATCTTATTTTCTTTAGTTTAATTCTTAAACAAATAACTCAACAAAGTGCAGTTGAACCTAAAAGCATGGCTCCTAGCATTAAAAATTTACTTATTGGGTATAATGAACAATTTTTTACACATTTAATTGATCTCGCTGCAGCTACACCAGATGCACAATAGCACTCTGTAGAGAGCCGCTCTATATAGAGCGCTCGTTTATAACGTTTAGCTGAGTATCTCAACATACGGCTGTTTCATATACTGGATGAGTTGCACCGGCCGGCGCTCTTTAATTTTGGGGTCATACATAAATGCTGGGTATTCTTCCTCCAACACTAGGGGTGTATCAACTAGTTCAGTTAAACTGGTAAAGCTCATGACCCGTTGAGGGCCAAATACGCATACCTCAGCCTGTTCGCTTGACATTTTGTGAGCGTACATTGTTCCTTGGCGCCAGATAAGTCTTTTACCGTCCACAATTGCATCTTGAAAGCTCGTATATGGTACAAAACCAACTAAGTCACCTTTCGAGAGTGAATCTAAATCTTCAGGTAAACACAGCGTACGACCTAAACACAGCCTAACTTGGCACCTGGTTTTGCTTAATAAATTTACAGGAGCTGTAAGTATCTGAGTATCTTCGATCAATGGCTCAAGCAAAGTTTTGAAAGTTTCAAAATGGTTCACTGGCATTAAAAGCGCAAGACTATTATCTACTGGTTGCACCTCTATTAAGGCTTGGTTTATGTCACTAACTTCAGCTTCGCGAATATCAAATAATGTATGCCCCTTAAAAAAGCTTACAAGCAAGCGATTAATGAGCAAACTGGTCAACAGCTGGTCGTGCGGGATATCAATCAGTTGATAATAATCCATTGCGGTTTCAACTTTATCACGGGCCACATAAAACTCTATGGGCTGTTCATTAAAGTAGCCGCTGACTAGCACATATTCGCCAGTACAAATCTTTGCCTCGCAGTTTAAAGACAGCATCTGGCCTTCAAGATTGACTTGAAAGTTTTGATTAGCAGCTCTATAGCTCATGACTTCTTCGGCTAAATGAGCTTGTAATGGCTGCAAAACTGACGAATAATTAGGCTTAGGTGATGGCATGGATAATTCCTATAAAGTACTTTGGCAACAAGACTGAAAGTTGATCATATTAATAACTAAGTTGTTAAACAACATATAAGAGTGTAATTCTAAAACCAGATTTCATAATACACCGTACAAATTAAAGCTCATCATGAGTGCCACCATAAGTTTCATCAACATCCTGAATTTGATCAAATATTGTGACCGTAATTTGATCATTTTTATATTTAGATTGCAGCTGTTTGACTAAATCCTTTTTACGCTCTTGCAGCACACTCAAGGCGCTCGCATTATCATTGACTAAAGCCACATAAATTACGCCATTATCACGGTTTAAGATAACCTGAGTATTCATACCTTTTTCATTTAAAGTTAAGCGCAGTACGCCCTGATTATCGTTAGATAACGCCGAAGCCCTGGCAACTAGATCTTTAAATAGGCGTTTACACTGTTCTATAAGCGCTAAACGCTCTTGAGCTGCCAAGCTTAATTGCGGTAAATTCAATCCACTTAAGCTACTAGTCTTCGCTTGTTTTGATATTTCGCTCGACGTTTCGCCTTCACCAAGCAACTCATCCACTGCATCATTATATAAATGTAAATCACTAAATTCATCTAATTCTTTGTCAAGCTCTAAACCGCTTTTGCTCACCCCTTCGGTAAAGCCATCTACCGGCCCATGGCCTGATTTTAATTGCGCCATTATATTCTCAAAACCCTTAGATCGACCTTGAGATGAACGACCGTCGCGAGTGAGGTTTTTATTATCCTTAAGCTTGGATTCCAGTTCATCGCTTTGGACCTCAACTTCTACATGTTCACCGCCAAGCAGTTCATCAAAAAATGTATCATCGTTAAAAATACTATTATCCACACTTGTTCCAGAGGCCGTTTTACCGTCAACTGTCTTACCGTCAACTGTCTTACCGTCAACTGTTTTACCATCAACTGTTTTACCATCAACTGTCTTACCGTCAACCGTCTTACCGTCAACCGTCTTAGTACTATAAGAGCTAGTCTCTGTATTTTTTAAACCAACTAACTCATCTGTAAGGTTAGTCAATTCAACTGTTTCTGCATTAGTAGTGGCACTGTTTGCTTGTTCAGTATTGATCAGTTTATTGTCACTAGTTGAACCAATACTAGTAGATTGTGTATTCGTTTTAAATTTAAGCGCGTCTTCAGTAAGCCAACGGTTTTTAGAGGCTGGCTGCTCCTCGCTGCCACCTTGATCGGTTAGAAGGGACTCTTTAGCTGATTTAGAGGATTTCTCAATCACCTTATTCGCTTCAAATTCAACCTGGTCTTCACTTAATGGAGCATCTGTCTTTTTGAGACCGATTAACTCATCTGCATGGTCAGTCAGTTCAACTGCTTCTGCATTAGCAGGGGCTCTATCTGTAGGTTCAGCATTAATAAGTTTATTGTCACTATTTGAACCAATACTAGTAGATTGTGTATCAGTTTTAAATTTAAGCGCATTTTCAGTTATCCAACGGTTTTTAGAGGCTGGCTGTTCCTCGCTCTCGCCTTGATCACCTACAAGCGATTCTTGAGCTGATTTCGAAGATTTCTCAATCAGCTTATTCGCTTCAAACTCAACCTGATCTTCACTTAATTGGGTATCGGTATTTTTTAAACCTAATAATTCATCCGTATAACTGGAAAACTCAACTCTTTCAGGGCTTAGGGCTAAATTATTTTTTTGCTCATTAGCTGCACTTTGATCTTGGCCATGGGGTTGAATACCAGCTTGTTTTGCATCATTTTTTACTTTAAGGCCGTTTTCCGTCAGCCACCGGTTTTTTGATCCTGATTGTTCTTGACTTTGATCTTTACCGGTTTCAATTGATTCTTGACCGACGCCAAAGGATTTTTCCACAAGTTTATGGTGTTTATGCTCAACTTGGTCTTCGCCCTGTTCAGCTACCTCAAGGTTAGTGACTAACTTGATTGATTCTTCGGTTAAAGCTTTCGCTTTTTTATTATTAAATAGGTTATTAAGTTTTTTGGTCTCAACCTCATCATCAATAACTTCACCTTCTATTGCGGTTCCAAGCTCTAAATCTGCGTCTAACTCGCCCTCACCCTCTAAACCAAGTAAATCATCAGCAAGGCTGGCAACTTCAAAGGCATCATTGGTCACTTTGAGCTGTTCGACAAATTTTTGCTCGACTTCCTTAACAACTTTTTCACCAAAGGCCTCAAGCTTTTGGCTATTTAAAGAGGTAAGTGCTTTACGTTCAACTTCATTAAAATGGCTGGTTTTACCATCTTTAGCTTTAGAATAAGTCTCAACTTTTTCGGTTAATTTTTTGGTGTCAACATCAAGCTCTTCAAAAGCGTTAGAATATTTAAGCTTTTCTATTTTATCATCACCAAGCAATTTATCTAAGTATTCTTTAGGGTCAGAAACTAACGAGGTTTCTGAAAAGGCAGAGTCTTTAATTTTTAAATTTTTAAAATCAAAGTCATCGCCTTCAATTTCTGCATCGGATTTATACTTTTGCTGTTTATGGCCACCTTCGCCATCTTTTTCACCTTTACGTTCAACCTGATCTAAAATTTCTACGGCGGCTTCGGCATATTTTTTTTGGCCCATTTCCATCATGTCTTCGCCACCTTCCACTAAATCGAGCGCATCGATTTCTTGGGAGTCAGCAAGTTCTTGGAACTCAGCGATCATATTACTGACCATTTTATCGAGAGATTCTACTCGCGATACTCGGCGATCTTCAACACTTTTAACAGTGGCCGAACCTTCACCAGTTTTTGACGCTAAAGCAGCCATGGCTGCTTCTTTAGCGGACAAGGTGGACTGTTGATTCGCACCGGCTTCATTAAGATCAATTTGCATGATTAAATCACATGAGCTTGGGTTAATGAGCGTGAGCTTTCGGTCATAACATCAATAATTTTAGTAAATAATTGATCCCATTCTTGTAAAAACCCTTGCGACAGTTCTTTCGAGGTGCGGGCACGCTCTTGTTTAGCATCAATTCGCGCTTCGGCTGCTCGCCCTTGGGCTGCGGTATGTTCGGCAAAGGCAGCAACTATACCTGCTCCAGCTTTCGCTAGACCGGCAGCTACCGCAAATGCTGCTGAAGCCGCAGGTGCTGCTGGGCCAGCAGCTGATGCTGCCGCAGTAAAACCCTGAGCTACACCTTCCAATACCGCGGCACTTATATCCATAACCAATTTTTTATCAGCAAACTCCATTATAGTATCGGCTTTTTCCTCAAAAGCTTGGGCAATTCGCTCACCCTCATTACGAATATCTTCTCGCTCACCGGTGCGCATTTCTATAGCAGTTTCAGCCATCATCATAAGCGCGGCAAATATAACGCCAACTAAACCCTTAGCATTACCAGCACCAAAGCCGGCACCACCACTTGCGGATGGCGACGCCACCGAGGATGAACCCAAAGGAGTACCCGTAGCCGCGGACTCATGTAGAGCTCCCGTGGCTTGAGTATCGCCATTTTCACTAGCGCCTGGTTTGGCTAACATAATTGGTGCGCCAGAAGAACCGGCTGGTGCTGTTGCAGTCATAAAAACTCCTTATTATATTTAATTTATTGTTTAATAGGCAATCAAGGCGATAACTTTATGCTGACATACGAATAATGCCCTCAAGTAAAGTTCTATGATGATCTTGTATCAACTCGAAAGCCATTTCATGCAACCTATTAAGCATTTGCATCATATTTTTCACCCGTGAAAAAGCCAGATCTATTTTAGTGGAAATACGCTCTTTATTCGCATCATAGTCTGCCTTGTGGGCACGAAACTTTTCCGCTTTATATTTATCAAAAGGCGCTTTCATACTATGAGATTGTATTAATTGGTCGCCATATTCATCATACAGTTGTTCAGCTGCTGCAGCATCTTTGCTAGCAACTGCAGCTAACATAGCTCCACCGGCAATATCACCTAATAAAGTGCCCATATGGCTGGTATCATCAATGGATTCGAAAATTGCTAGGGGGCCAAAGGTAAGTGCATTTAAATAGGCGACTGTTGCCACCATAAAATGAATGCTTGCTTCTTGCATTTTGCCTTGAAAAAAGGCACCAATCCCCTTAATTAAAGAATCAAAAAACTGAAAAATTGGGATCGCCGATTTTAAATCATCCCAAGCTTCTGAAATATAATGATCAAATTCATCCATTTTGCCTTGAAATAAAGATCTAATAGCAGCAGAAGAATTTTCAAAGAAATCATACATTTTCTCAAACCAATTACGTTCGGCTTTCTTTTTAGCTTCTGCTTGCTGTCTTAACATTTCATCTCGTTCAGCGCGGTAACGAGTTCGTTCTTTTTTCATTTCTTCTTTGGCAATATCAATATCATCAATGGCATCCATGGCACCAAGCTGTAAGGAGTTATGAGTGAGCTCCATCACTTTAACAATTGCGGCTTGCACACTTAAAAGTGGCGTACCTACGCTGGATGACTGATAATTGGCCCCCTCGTAACCATGCACAGCAGCACCACCACCATATTGGTAATCGGGGCTATGGGGCACATAAACAACACCAGTTGAACCTTGAGCAGCACCATCATGACTTGATGAAGGTTCGCTATCATGATCTAAAGTATAAGGAGCAACATAGGGTGCTGCTTGTATAGCGTTTGGGCTTTGGGAGTTTGAGTCCGAGCTGTCAACCATTATTCAGTGTTCTCTGCTGCTTGACGCGCAGCTTCTGCTTCCCGCGCGAGCTCAGAGGGGGCTTTATAATTATGTTTTAATATATAAATTTTAGCTTCAGTGCTCATCTTAGCGTAACGTTTATCTTCTGCATGAAATTTTTCAATAAGTTTTTTCACATAAAAAGCCGCAGCGCCAATTGACTTAGAGTTATAAGTATCAATCATTTGGGTGGTGCGAAATACCCAATAGGCGGCTTCTACACTGGTTTCATCAAGCATTAAAGCAAATGAATACTGCGACATAGCTTGCTTATAATCTTCCATTTCAAAATGTACACCCGCTAAAGCTAAGCGAAACCGTGTGCATAGGTGATCAGTAATACTCAATATTTCAAATACTTGTAATGCATTATCAAAATCACGGGTAATAAAGCTTTGGTAACCAATAGTATATAAAGCTTCAAGTAAGTTAGGGTCAGTATTATTAGCCTGAGCGAGGGTTTGGCCTTGATTGATTTTATCCCATATACTCGCTATTTTAGGTTGTAACTCTTCGCTGACTAAGCCAAGCATCTCATCGAATTTATTCATTAGTTCCTCTTTGTCTATTGTTAGTTGTATTGCTTACGTGTATTCAAATTATATTACTCAAGCTTTAATTTTTTACCATGGACTAAAATTCTGGCTTCTTCTGTGCCGTTACGTTCTTGAATACCTGGGCTAGGTGAAATAATAAAATGGTCTTTAAGTCTATTTCTACGGTCTCGGCCACGAATATGCACAGAAGCTGAATCTTCTGCATGGTGTGAATTTTGCTTCAGTAAATCAGCAACACTTAAAGCTTCAGGGAGTTTTTCCGGCTTGGGTGGGTTTTTCATAACCATAATATAATTCGACTCGCTTTAATTGTAGGTATTTTATGATGTATAATTTCTAAAATATTGAGTTATTCAATAAATAATTATCTATTAATGGCTTATTGAGGCCCTTTAAATTTACTCAGTAAGCCAAAAACTTTTTGCCGTAAGCCAGGCTCTGCAGATTCTGTAAGACTTTCTTGGCCTTCAGTATCCCGGTGAGATTGTGCAAGTTGTAAAAACTTTTTCATTTTGTTTATAAATTCAACCGGCAATTGCGTCAAATATGCATAATTTATAGTCGGGCTAGAGGATTGAGTAAATTGCGTAGTACCACTTAGCCGCTGGTCAGAACGCTCGACAATAGAAGAAGTACCAGATTTCTGCGCCGATGAAGCCTTATTGATTATATTTTGTTGTTGGTCTTGCACCTGTTGCACTACTGGGCCAGTTGAATTACCTAGATTTGGAGTCATATATTTATCCTCTATTCACTTAACTAAACTTCTTCCCGCAGGAGGGGCTATTAGAAGAGCATTTTTTTCAACGAAGCAATACGGCTTCGTGAACCTCGGGCGGCATCATTTAATTTATTTGAATATTTTAATTCATCATAAGGTGAGTCGGTAATACCAGCATCACGCTCGGCCTTACGCAACAAGGCGAGCTTCTTTTCTTGCGGCAATTTATCAAAAGATTTTTGATCAAAATATGGCGTTGCTGTGTCCATAATTTCTTCAAATCCCTCGAGCTTTTTGCCAATTTTTTTGAGTAGTAGGTCGACTTTTTCAGGGTCATAATTATTGTTCATATCTAATCCAAAAGTTTGTTATTTATAATTTAATATTACAATATTAAATTAATTACTGAGTTGCTATTGTTTCCTTTGGGGTTATTTTTTCTAAAGAGAAATCTATTAACTCCTTTAGATTATTAATTTCTTGTTTATGAGTATTTATCGAAATTTTATCTTTTTTCTCATTCAAATAATGAGCAACCTCATGTAATCGTGCAACTGATTCACATAAATTTTTATAATTAGCATCTGTTACAGAGGTATCTTTTTCAATAATGAGTTTAGGTTTAGTATTAGCGATTCGTGTTTTTAAATTCATGGAGTTTATTCCTTAGTCAACCAAAGTGTTCATGAAACTTTTTGCAAGGCCTTTACAAGCCTCATCGTTACTTTTTTGAATAGCATCGTAGACCAGCATTGCTTTTTCTGAATCATCCAATTTAAAGTGACACATCATAGTTACCACATCAAAAATAATGGACCTAAAAGTAAATGATTTTTTAAATTCTGCCACTGCAGGTAATACTTCTTTAGCTAAATCGTTTTCTATCATTGCCATGGCAAAACCAGCAAAAACAACCTCACTATCATTCAATAATTCAAACAATTGCTTAAAAACAATAAGACCTTCAATCTTTCTGTTTACGGTTAATAAATACAGGCCTACTGTAAAAACATCTTGAATACATGTATCAACATCAAACCCAGTATCTAAAACTGGTTGCGGTGTTTCTTTGAGGCTATTAGTAGTTTCCATTAGTAGTTTCCATTTGTTGACTAAGTTATTAAAAATACAATAATATATTATGTATACGTACAATTATACAGTTTAAGATTGTGACTAATGTTATATTATGTGATAAGAGGGTAAAGAATTAAAACTTATATACTGGACAATATTTATTATTTAAATAAAAATATTAAGTTTAATGAAGTAGTTAAGAAAAAAAAGAGGTGATATAAAAGAAGAGAAGCCATCCTTGGCAAAATGCACAGACTTATTAAATATTTCGTGCTATTTGTGATAATCCATCTTTTAATGAAGCCATAGTTTGAGTATAAACCCCCACTAAAATACTCCACTCCATAACAGCTTTTTGTAAAGCTAACATAGTGAGCGTTTCAGAATCATCAGTTTGCTTTGTAACAGCATTAGTACCATCATCACTTGCTTCAAGATGGTATCCAGTTGTGTTTACACCATCGTCAGATTGAGCCATTCTAAACCCAGTGTCACCTGATGTATAACTAGTAGCATTTATTTCATCCAGGGTTCCTTGAGTCATACCAGCACCACCTGCTATATCCCTTTGTGCACTTGCGGATAAATCTTTTGTAGAACCTGAAACTTGCGTTGAATTTCCAGCCTGATCAGTTATAGTTACGGTATATGTATTTCCGTCTGGACTAATACTACCTCGTGCTCCCTTAATAGCCGTTGATGATTGCTCTTGTGCCCGTTCAGCCATTTTTTCACGAGTTTTACCCGCCATTTCGTTCGCTAAACTCATTATTTGTGTTTCTAACATTGATATTGCATAGACACCGGCTGTATGAACCGCTGCTGTTACTGGAAAACCACCCATAAGATGTACCTTATTATAAATAATTATTAAAAAATTGTGTTATTCAAAGTTTGTATGCCGTGAGTTCTCCTTAATACTAATGTGTTGTTGTTCTTGTGTTAATCTGTTTTTCTCAAAACGACTAAGATCAATTTAACAAACTCACATACACTCTATGTAACTTATTGTTCATCTCATGCAAGACTTTGTAATTGGCTCGCATCATAAATTAAAAGTTTCTATTATCTATCATTTAACACCGAGTTGAGTCTCGCTTGGTTATTATGTAACTAAGATTCGCTTAAAAGCTTAATTGCAACAAAACTTAATAGATAACGGCAATAACCTTACAAAAACCTATTTATTGTTTAGGTATTATTTAGAGAACCAAAACAAGCTTTTGATCCTATTGCTTAATAGACTCGCTAGAATAACTCAAGGACAATTATATGAAGGCATTCTTATTTGGGGTTGGTATTGAATCGGTCATCCGTTTTGAACGGGCTGCCGATGTTACGAAAACTCGAAATACCACCTCCACACCTTTTATTAATTTTACTTCTATTGACCCGATTAAAAAGATATTTGGCTTGAACGACAGCGTGCGCATGAAGCTAATGCAGGAAATTCGACCAAAACAGCTAGCGGTTGACTCTATGATTAACTACCGCGAATACGCCCGGAAAATGCAAGATATTATTCAAAAAACCAAAAAACGCACGCATTTTTCCAATGCTAAGCAAAAGCGCATGTGGAGTATCGGTAGCGAAAAATTAGAAGATCTTGAACACCTGCGCAGTTTAGTTATTGCATCTCTTGCATCAGATATTGAGGTTTAAATGGCACAGGAAGAATTAACTCGTAGGTCCCAACCCTTATTGGACTTAGCTGATTTGGATAACATTCTTATACTTTGTTATTGTTTAGTTGAGCAAGGCAAGTTTCAAGCGGCTTTAAGCATATTATTATTAGCCGCAGATGATTATAAAGATAATTTTGAGTTTAATAAAATGCTGTTTAGTATTTTTTACTTACAAAAAGAGTATCGTAAATGCAGCCTACTCATAAAAAAACAACCCCAACTCACAGAGCTGCCATTAATTAAATTTGCCCAAACTGTTTGTGAATCTTTTCAAGACAACCCAACGGGTAATCAATCGGTCGACCATTAGTCATAGAGAATATAAATGCTCATGAATGTATTAAATATTGTTAAAAAATTTAGAATAAAAACAGATGTAGTGGCTGCATTATTTGTGGTGGGTATCATCTTTATGATGATTATCCCGCTACCAAATGCGCTGGTGGATACTTTAATAGCGATTAATATCGGTTTATCGGTTATCTTATTGATGGTTGCGGTATACCTGAAAAACCCCTTAGAATTTTTAGCTTTTCCGGCGGTACTTTTAATAACTACCCTATTTCGTTTGTCTTTATCCATTACCACCACACGACTTATTTTACTTAACGCCAATGCTGGTGAGATTATTCAAGCATTTGGTAATTTCGTAGTTGGCGGTAACCTGATTGTGGGTTTGGTTATTTTCTTAATTATTACGGTGGTGCAATTTCTAGTAATTACTAAAGGCTCTGAGCGGGTTGCTGAGGTTAGCGCACGTTTTTCCTTAGATGGCATGCCTGGCAAACAAATGTCTATCGATAGTGACATGCGCTCTGGCTTAATTGATATGGAAGAAGCCAAGCAACGCCGTGAGAACATCCAAAATGAAAGCCAATTATTTGGCTCCATGGATGGGGCGATGAAATTTGTCAAAGGTGATGCCATTGCTGGCTTAGTGATTATCTTTGTCAATATTATTGGCGGTATTGCCATTGGTACTTTTAATAAAGGCATGTCTGCTGGTGAAGCATTAGAAATTTATTCCATATTAACCATTGGTGATGGCCTCATCGCGCAAATTCCAGCACTTATTATCTCTATTACTGCTGGTTTAATTGTTACCCGCGTAAGTACAGAAGATTCCAAAGATTTAGGTAGTGATATTGCCGAACAAATTGCCACTAAACCACCGGCTTTTTTAGTTGGTGCATTTATAATGTTTGTCTTTGCTTTAGTGCCTGGCTTTCCCTATGTTATTTTGTTAACCATTGCGGCCATATTTATTGGCACTTTTTTTTATATCTCTCGCAAAGCCGTAGTATCCGCTGATGACGATGAAATGATCGAGGCTTTAAATCAAAAGAAAAAAGCTGAAGAAACCCTCAATGAGAAATCCGATGTTGGTATAAGCATTGATAATTATGAATTTTCTGTACCAATTATTGTGGATGTATCGCCTTCAATGCGCGATTATATTGATTTTAAAGTAGTAAACGCTGATATTAAAAGCGTGCGTAAAGCTTTGTATGTTGATTTAGGCGTACCCTTCCCCGGTATTAATATACGCTTTAACCATAATTTAGATGCCTCACAATATAATATTCTTTTCCAAGAGACGCCTATTTGTGAGGTTATGCTTGAGCCAAATAAAATACTAGTGGATCGCGACTTTGCCGACTCCCTAGCCGCTATGAATATAACTGCCCAGCGCGGTAGCATAGTAATCCCAGATATTGAAACCCTGTGGATCGATAAAGAACATGCAGATGCCTTATTAGAAATTGGTGTACCATTTTTTGATTTTTCACGGATTATCTCGTATCACTGTTCTTATATATTACGAGAATATGCCCATGAATTTTTAGGTATCCAAGAAACCCACCGTATTTTAGAAATGCTTGAGAAAAACCATGGCGAATTAATCAAAGAAGTCCGCCGGCTGCTGCCTGTGCAAAAAATTGCAGATATTTTAAAACGCCTTGTCTCCGAGCAAATTTCTGTGCGAAATCTTAAATCAATCTGTGAAATATTGGTTGAATGGGGCCAAAAAGAGAAAGATACAGTACTGCTCACGGAATACGTCCGCTCTGGCCTAAAACGCTATATAAGCTATAAATATTCAGATGGTAAAAATATATTAGCCTGTTATATGTTGGACCCTAAAGTTGAAGAAACTTTTCGCAGTAGTATTCGGCAAACCTCTGCTGGCTCTTATTTAGCACTTGAACCAGATACCACTGAAGCTATATTAAAAGCCATTCGCTCGACTGTGACCACCTTAGTTAATAAGAAAAATTCCGTGATTGTCACCTCTATGGATATACGCCGTTATGTCAAAAAATTAATTGATCTTGAGAAACTTAAAATTGATATAGTCTCCTACCAAGAGCTGAGTGACGATATTGTTATTCAACCTTTGGCCCGAATTTCTTTTGACTAGCTGGTGCTCAAGTTCTATGAATTACTCTATTAGCTTACAGCTTTTATTAACTTTGACTGGCGGTTGTACTTCATGAAATCACATTATAAAGTTTTTGGTAAACTCATTGATGTCAATGATAATATTATTAAAACCGAACTAACCGACGCTAAAATTGGCGGTATTTGCCAAATTACTAATCAAGACAATGGCCGCACATACCGGGCGCAGGTGGTTGGTGTGAATGATGGTTACGCTCTCCTGTCACCAATTGGTGATATTGCTGGCTTGTCTACTTCTGGTGTGGTTGAATATATTAGTGATGGTGAATTACTCACGTGCCATGATGCCATGGTAGGCAAGGTCTACAACGGCCTGGGTGAAGTCATCTATGAGCCTATTAAAGCTAAACCAAGTGTTAGTGTTCAAGAACGTAATGTAAATGCGCCGCCACTCTCACCTTTAGATCGTGCTTCAATTACGGAAATATTTACCACTGGCATTAAAACTATTGATGGCTTTAATACCTTAGGTATTGGCCAAAGAATTGGTATATTTGCTGGTGCTGGTGTGGGTAAAACCACTTTATTAACTATGTTAGTCAGAAATGCTGAGTTTGATATCTGTGTGATTGGTTTAGTCGGTGAAAGGGGCCGTGAGGTCTACGAATTTGTGCATAATGAACTTGGTGAAACCATTAGCAAATGTATGGTGGTTGCTTCTACTTCAGATCGACCAGCTATGGAGCGAGTCAATGCCGCCCATATAGCAACAACTGCCGCAGAATACTACCGCGACCAGGGTAAAAATGTGTTATTACTGATTGACTCAATCACCCGCTATGGCCGTGCCCTGCGTGAAGTAGGTTTAGCTGCTGGCGAGCCGCCCACTCGTAACGGCTACCCACCTTCGGTATTTTCCCGCCTACCCAAACTGTTAGAACGCCCAGGCCAAGCACAAGTTGGCGCTATTACTGCAATTTATACAGTATTAGTTGAAGGCGATGATATGACTGACCCAATTGCTGATGAAAGTAAATCAATTCTAGATGGCCATATTGTCTTAAACCGAGCCTTAGCGGACAAAGGCCAATATCCGGCTATAGATGTGCTGGCAAGTCGCAGCCGGCTAATGAATGCCTTGGTATCTGAAACACATCTCGATAACATTCATTTATTGAAAGAGCTTATGTCCAAGTATAATGAGGTGGAATTATTGCTGCAAATTGGCGAATATAAAAAAGGTGGTGACCCTAAAGCAGATGCAGCAGTCACTTTAATGCCCCGCATTCTCGAGCTATTATCCCAAAATGAAAATGAATCCGTTGATATAGAAACTACCTTTCAAGCCATTGCGCAATTGGTCGAATAATGAGCCAAGAAAAAGTATTGCGGGTCTATCAACAAAGAATATTTAAATTTCAAAGAACAATACAAAAGTTTCGACTTGAAATTGAACAAATGGAAGTGCAAATTAAAGATAAAAAAGTTAAAGTAGACCATTTTGATCAACTGATTAAAACTATTGAACTTGATTGTATAAGTAGTACTAACAGCATTTCAGATTTATCTAAAATGCAAGCACGCATTGGTTTTTTTAATAAAAAGAAAAGTGAAGTTCGAGTAGACTTATTAAAATTAGAAACTAAAAAAGACCAAACTAGAGTTGAGCTGCAAACTGAAGTTAATAACTATGTCAAGCTAGTTAACAAATCTAAAATAGTCAAAAATCATTTCTTAAAATTATCCCGTTAAATCTTGTTATTGATCATGTGCACAACCCAAAAAAAATACTTAATTGAAATTAAAAAGCCAGACTTAGTACCCTTAATATTAGCATTAAGAGTACTGAGTCTGGCTTGTTGAGCTATTAAATACAAGTTAATACAATAACTATATATTTCTGGCAACTTGTGAATTGGCATCGTTGACAGTTTTCAGCAGTTGCGTCATCATTGTAACCAGTAAATTGAGATTATTGATAAAGTTTTGAAGTCGAATCATATCCAATTGATTATTACTTGATTCAATATCAATTTGATCATCAATCAAACTAAGCTGCTCCTCTTTAAAGTCAGCTTGCTTCTTTGGATCAGTTATAGCGCTATAACCAGCATAATATTCCCTATTCCTGGCGCCAACCTCGGCATCTCCAGTAAAATTAAATTGATGATTAACCCTTCCATTAGGCCCATTAGCACTTCGAGTAGAACCAGCACTCTCAGCGTTGTAATTGTCATGAGGAGTATAACCAACCCCGCCGTTAACGCTTATTGCTCGTTCATGGTTTTGGGCTAATTGTTTAACAAACTTTTTATCTTCAATAAGACCTTTAATTTTATCGTTTTTAGATTCAATATCTTTAATCATATCAGAAGCTAGCATTGAGTTAAGCTTATAGGAATTATACATAGCCATCATCGCAGCGCCAAATACGCTCGTTGTGCCAGAACTACCCGCAGAACCTGTACTGTTTACACCACCTGCATCAAGGTTTGCACCTGTCATAAATACTCCATATTGTCATTCTAATTATAATTAATATATGCTTTATAATACTGTATTGCATAGATAATCATGTAAAGATTTGCAAATGAAAATAATACTATTAATAATAGTATGTTACAAATGAAGCTGATTATAAAAAATCTAATAAATCGAGAAATTTAAATGCGCAAATTATTCTTAATATTGGGTTGTTTGACGGTGAGTCAACTCGCTCAATCACAACAATACCCAATAACCACTTACCACCCCCAGCAAGAGCACATTAAAGTTAATTTAGGCAATGTCACCCCTCGTGCGGTGAAAATTCATAAAAGCCTTGGCCGGGTGGTAGTGTGTCAATATACATCAGTGCTAACCTCGCAAAATAGCCATGGCCGCATTCCCAGTGTGAATCGTGGTGAATCTGATGCGGCGGTGTTTAGTTTTCAGCAATCGTCCAAGGCTCATATTAATTTAAGTCAACAAAAAGGCTGCAATGCAGTTGAACCTGAATATCCGCAAGCGGATACCATTAAACCAAATTCCAAAGCGTTGGATAGAATAGTTTTTAATGCTGCAGAAATACGTGCATTAGATGGTTGGCTTAAAAAACAAACATTAGCTATTAAAGCTGAAAACGACAAACTACTTAGGCTCCAAAAGCCGGAACAGCCTGACAACCTACAGCCTGACAGTCAACAAACCTTAGACTCGCACCCTAACAGTATTGAACGGATGATGAACCTGAAACAACAGGCCGCAGGCAAGCAACCAGTTGAATTTTTTAATGACCAGAGCAATGCGCCTTTACCTGGGGTTGAGCGAAGACGCATCAATAACCGAATTGAACGCCGTAAATATCGCCGTCAAGGGCCCAGGTAATATTGAGCATACACAAGTATTACATTTAGTTACTTAAGCCGACCCTCCTTGTTGATATAATTATTCCTTATTACATCTTTATATACGTAGAGTATTTATACAAATGTGTATTAAGTTGTCAATTATTAATAGTGCCTGAAGGATTAAAGTATCGATGTTAATGCAATTAGTAGAGTATCTTGGCATACAAGACTTTCAAAATACAGGCCCCATTGATGAGAAAGAGTTTACGACAACTACCCTTACTTTTAATGAAGAATATTCTTTAAAATTCAATATGAAAAACAATAAGTATATGGAATTAATTTTTGATATTGGTGATATTTATCATAATAATGATATAGACCAAAAAATACTTGTTGATTTAGCACAAACCACCTTTAACGGCTATTCTCACTCACCTTGCTGGGTGGAAATACAAAACAATGTTGGTTCGTTTATTTTAATTGGCCGGTATAACATATTTGATGTGAGTTTAAAATTTACAGCAGATATTGTTGATTACTTTTTAGCAATTGCGGAAAACTCACGCTTAACCTACCTAGAAAAAATTCGCTATATTAAACCGCCAAAATAATATACCACTGCATAACCACCTTCTACTCAATGTATTCAACAATACTCAATATTCTGTTCGATTCAGTAAGCAATAGCTTAATAACTTACGACTTATACAATTATAAAAACTTATAAACTAACCCAGCTGCTTGAACTTAAACATAATTTATACTCGATACTCACAAACAACTACATAATAGCTTGAGTGATTAATTATAATGAAAGCACTTAAATGAGTGAGGCATTCCAATGCAAAAGAACCAGTCCATATCAAATATAATGAATAAGAAATTGAATTTAAAGACAATATCTCAACTTGCACTAGCAAGTATGGTTTTATTAACCGCCCAAATGAATCTGCCACAAGCAGCTTATGCATTTGATCAGAATGTTAAAATTTCTCATACAGCGAATAACCAAAGAATCGAGGATTTTTTCGATGTCTTTAGTACCTCTTATGGGGTTAACGTGCGTTTAGATGAATCCATTACTCAACAAGGTTATAAAGTTAATTATAATTTTAATGACTCTGATGCCTTGTCAATATTGAATTTTTTTGAGCGTAACTTTGCCATCAATTGGCATTACGATGGTAACTTACTGCATGTATTTGATGCCTCCGTTACAGACCAACACGTCACTGACTTAACCCCTTCTTTGGTCGATAATGCGCAACAACATATGCAAAAGCTCTCCGCATTACAAGGTAATAATAAAATTGTTGAGGTAGGCAGTAAAATTATAATTCAAGGCTCAAGCCAGTTTGCCCAATTTTTAAATATGTTAGCCACCATACCACCTAAAAGTGTGGATTATACCCAGGTACACAGATCGGGTTTAAGCAACAAAAGTCAAAGTAAAAGTAACAGCCATGTCAATGTCAAGCCTAAAGCCGTAACCCCGATAGCTATGACTTTCCCTTTAAAGCATGCCAATGTTCGAGCGTCCTCTTTTAAGTTTGATGGCCGAACCAAAACTCGAGTGAGCGTGGTTGATAAATTACTAGCCATTACCCAAGCGCAAGGTATTCAATCAAGTCAGCCACAGGTGTATAAAGATAACAACCCAACCAGTAATGACCGTATAATAGATGCGGATGACTTTAATGCTGTAGCAGCCCATGCGAGGCGCAAAAATACAGGCGTAGAACTGAAACCGCAAACCGACAATACAGCGGATAGAGGTGCGCCAGATTTTCAAAGGCAACAGGGCTTACCAATCATTACCACCGATGATATGCAAAACTCTATCATTATTTATGACTATGCAGATAAGTACAATTATTACCAGCAATTAATTGCAAGCCTTGATAATGAATCGGAACAAATAGAAATACAAGTAACCATTCTTGATCTGCAAGTTTCTAAATACCAAGAGCTGGGGGCTAACTTTTTAGCCAGTGGCAATAGCGCTCAACTTGCTGTAACTGGCAGTGAAATTGCTCGACAAAGCATTACTAGAAGTGGTCTTTCGGTACATATTGCTAAAGCTGTAAGCTCGAGCTCACCATTAAATGGGGTAATTAACAATGTTGATGCGGTCATTAATGCCCTTGCTGGCAACCGTGAAGGGCAAATTATTTCACAACCTAAAATTGTGACTATGAATAATACTCCAGCTCTTATTGATAATAGTGAGTCTTTTTATGTGCGCTTGCAGTCTGAATACTATTCAAACTTACAAGAAGTGAATTATGGTACGGTTTTAAAAGTTACCCCTACCCTACTAAACAACCCTGACGGGCGTAAAATTTTACTTGATGTGAATATTAGTGATGGCAACATTGATGATCGCCGTATGGTGGACAACATTCCCTATGTGAAGAAAACATCGATTATTACCGAGTCCATGGTGCATGAAAATGCCAGTCTAGTTTTAGGTGGCTATTATTATGATTCAACTCAGACCGAACAATCAGGTGTACCAATTTTAAAGGATATACCAATTATTAAGCATTTATTTTCTACCCAAACCAGCCAACGCCGTAAGTATGTCCGGCTATTCTTTATTACGCCAAAAGTTGTGGATAGTGAATTGCAAAATGTAGTATTAAAAGAGACTAGTGATGAAGTGTCTAAATTTAAGCAACTGAACCATTTACCAAAGAGCGTTAACTCTGGAATTTTCGAACGATTTAACATTATGGATTAATAGTATCCATTGTTAGACAAGTAATATGTCTCAAAAGCTGATGAATTCCATTGTATTTTACAGTTTCCCGACAGATTACTTGTCTGAGGATCTCTAGTGAATCAAAGACTCTCGATATTTGCTGCAGATTGCTAATAATAAAGTAAGTAATAGCGCAACTTAAAGACTGAATACACGAATAAAATTTAAGTTGTTAATTAATAATAATAGGATATTAAATGATATATTTTCGAATCTTTGATGAAGACTTTGAAACAGATACTTCATCAGCCAAAATAAGTAACGGTATTATTACCCTAGGCAGCTCCATTAGTGCCGATGTGTGTTTATTACATAGAGACTTTACTAATTCATTTATTGAAATAAAATATCAAGCTGATAGCCATGAATTAACGCTAGAGAATGACTATGATGAAGTGGCTATTGAAGCCATTGAAACAGATTTATTTTTGCTTACAGTTGAAAATTGCTCAATTATTATGAGTATTGACGACGCTAAAATACGCGGCAAGACTCTGGCGGATATTAAAGCCACTGGTCAAGCTGAGACTAATGCAGCAAGCTCAACTGAAGAAGACCAAGATTTTGATGGCGAATTAACTACACCTCGCCTAGCGGCTAGTACTTCTGCCAGTAACGCCAACTCAGGCGAAGCTAAGACAGATCAGGGATCATTCAATAATAAAGCCCAATCTGCAAAACCACTTAGCGGTCAAACTGAAAACCAAGACACCTTAGACAAAGGCTTTTTGGCTTCAATTAACCAACCAACATTAGTCCGCTGGGCCAGCGCAATGAGTTTAACCAGCGTCGCCCTAGTTGTGCTTGGTTTTACTGTATTTGGCTCCGTACCTGAAGTGTCGCCATTGGCCGAATTAAACTGTACCGCCAAACAAGCCAAGGCTAAGAAAACTGAAGTACCAATGCTGACTATTAACTTTAAGCAACCCATGGCTAAACCAACTATAGGCCATGAATCGTGTACTACTAGTCGCTATTTAGTGGGTGCCCAATATTTTCTTGAAGCTGGCTTAAATAGCCTCTACGACGTGAATGAAGATCAAGTAGTAGGTCAAATTTCTGGCGATAAACTGGTATTTACCGGATATACCCGCTCTAAACATGATATTCGTAAGTATCTAACCAATGCCTTGTATGAAGCAAGCCAGAAATTTAAAAATACGGCAACTGTGTTAACACCTGAGCAATTAAGCAAAGCGATAGCTTTTAAAGTCATCACGAAACAAAAGCTGCTTAAAAAGCTGACTCAATTAGTTGAAGCTCAAGATATCCAAGGGGTATTATTTGATATTACTCCAAATGATCACCTCGTCATTTATGCGAGTAATGGTACCAGTCGAACTCAAGCCACCCAAATTAGTGAAAACTATTTACGCCAAAAACATTTAGATATGGTGGTGCGCACTGAATTAATCGGCTTAAGTAATTTTGGTATTGCCTCGGTGATTCGTGGTACCAACCCATTTTTTATATCCCAAAGTGGCCAAAAATATTTTGAAGGCAGCTCTATTGGCCCGCAAATTAAGTTAGAAACTATTAGTGAAAACACCATTACCTTTAATTTAAACGGCCAACTTGTTGAGTACCCATTTTAATGATTAGTGTTCAAGGCAATACGCAACGATTAAACCAAAAACAAGCTAAAGGCGAAGGTGCCGGTGGTAAGCTGAATGCGTCATCCACTAAAGGTACATTTACCCAAGCTACCAGCCAAACTCAACAGTTATTTAACTCTATGGAAGAGTTATCCGTTGGTATATCAACTACTAAGCGGCAAAAAAAAGAAGTACGGCTTAAAAAAAATGCGCTATTGAATGATAAAGAATCAATGAAGAAGTATTTTAAAAATTCAGTCTTTTTAAATAAAGACGGTTTTTTTAAGAATTTACTCCAGACTATGGTGACTAAAAAATTTATTACTCGTGACCAAATGTTAAATTTTTTGCAAGATAATATTCCAAATGTGGGTGACCAATTTTTGTTTCTTGAAGAAGCTAGAAATAACATTCTTGATAAAATAACCACTTTAGATGGTGAAAGCGCCCAAGCTAAAAACTTAAGCAAACTTGTACATGTTATGGAAAAAACTGTTAACCAAATTCTTGATATGGCGCCGGAAAAAATAACCGCATCGCTTAATGTGTCAAATAAAGTCTATGAATTTGTGGATATAGAACCCAATAATAACCCACAAAAAATGATTGAGTTCTATTTGCGCTCTGTTATTGGCTTTAAGTCGCTTTCTGATACTTTAAAATATATTCAAGATAACTTTAATAAAGACACTATATTCCGCTCCATTGATTTTTTATTGGAAAGCGTAGCTAGTGATTTGCGCAGCCCCCGGGTGTCATTGCAAGAAGCCAAACTTAAGACAATACACGATGATATTTATCAACTGCGGGTGCTTAAAGATGTGTATAGAACTTTTTCTAAAACTTTAAGCTATATACGAGGCCTTGATACAAATGACTGATGACCTTGACCTCTTCCATGATTTTCTGAGAATAACGCAAAAGCGAATTGGTGACCGAGAAATGTTTACTGCTTTGGTTAATAAGGCAACCTCATCGCAAGACTCGCAAGTGGACTTGATGAACCGATTATTAACCATAATTCAAGATATACCGCTTAAAATATTCCCAGATGATGGGGTGCGCTTAAAAATAGTCGAAGATATTCGTATTATTATTCAAGATTTAACGCTACAGGCCGAGCTGAATGATTTAGAAATTGTGGAAACTAAAACTACAGCTTCGTTTGATGACATTTTAGATATGTTTGATTTTTAGCTTCTTACTTGATTAGAATAATTATTCTAAGGAATTTTTACTTTTTTTATCACAATTTTCAACACTTTTTATCAATCAATTCAAAGGATATCTCATAGTGACTGCCGAAAATTACCAAGCGATGACTCGGGAGTTATTGCATCATATTAAAGCGCCTAACCTGGAACTATCAAGCCAACTGAGCCTTATTTTAGAAACTGATTTGTTTATGTTGCATTTAGAGTTCACCTACGATGGCGCCACCATTGGTTTTATACTGCGGGATGTGCCTTTGTCGCAACTGCCTGAGTGGTATCAAAAAATTACCGCTAAAGTCAATGCTAAAAAATACAATGCGCTCAATGCTGGTGTCAGCATAATGCATGAAAATAATATTACAGTGAACACCTATATACCCAATGAAGTGCTTACAGCTGTGCAATTGATGATATTTTATGACTATGTCACCAATGATATATTACTCGAACTCTAATTTTTTAATACAACTTTACATACTCTTATGTACACAATTATATTGTATAGTCATCAATACATTACATTGATTACTTAGAGAAGTATTACAATTTGATACAACACTATTTTAAACATGGGCATTGTTGTCCATATCATTTTCACTAGTTAACAAGGATTGAAATAATATGTCCGGTGACTTCATTGATACTTCTTCAAGTTCAGCTCAACAAGCCAGCCTAGATGACATGCCAGATGGTGTGGATAGCGTCTTCTCGATGATCTTTTATGTAATGGCTATGTCTTATGAAATGAATGCTTTTTTAGTGAAAGATGTCATGGATGAATTAAAAGAAAATAATGATAAAATTAAAAAATTTAGGGAAGCTAAAACTCAATTGAATGTATCTATGCAAATGGCTGAAGAACATGGCGAAGTTGATTTTGATACAGCCATTGATCCAAATACACACACTTTTGTCACCGGGACCAGTCAAAACGATTCTGGTTTTCACAGCGGTGGCAACAGTGGACATCGAACCAACTCTGGCGCTGTAACTAATACAGATTTAGCAGCAGCACAAGATCCAAATGGGATCAATGCAGATGCTACTGAAGAGGCTACTATATACTATATCAATATAGGCAGCGAGAGTACTGGTGATATTGATGACGACGATTTTACTCAAATGACTTACGCTGAATACATAAGACGAACCCAATTGGATCCCAATGATGAACATTATATTGATCCTACGCAATATCAATATGTAAGCGTTCAGGGTGGTAGAGCTCGTACAAACCAGAATTGGACTCGACAAACAAGCGGCATCATGCACGTGGATACCATTCATGGCTATAGAGCTGAGAACTCTGTTGAAGAAAGAAGGGTTACTAATTTATCTGGTAATACCAACGCCCTCGATAAAGATATGCCTATTACTCTAATGACTCCAGCTGAATATGACCGAAGAGTTCAACTTTGGAAAACCAGACAACAACTTGAAGCTAATGGTGTGGAGATTAAAGACGGTAAAGTTGATACTGCTGGTATTCAATCAATGATTGATGATGTGGATAACTTAATATCTGAACTTTCCAGTGATAACCAATTACAAATGGTGCGCTTGCAAAACTTTGTCAACAATATGAACCTCACCATGAACATGCTAACCCAAGCGTTAAAAGCTAAGTTCGATTCCGATTTACGTGTTGCAAGTAATACGGGAGCTTAAACCATGGCAACTGACTCCCCACAAATTGGTCAACAGTCAAACACCTCAGGGGTAGATTCTGGCGATTTACCTAGCGGTAATGTCTTTGCTTATACGTTATACGTTATGTCTATATCTTATGAGATGAATGCTTATCTGGTGCGAGATCTTATGGATGATGTGCAAGAGAATAACGATAAAATGAAAGCTTTTCGGGAAGAGAAATCTGGCCTTACACAGGCTTTACACCTTGCCGAAGATAATGAAGATACTAACTTTGATGAAGCTATTGATCCAAGTACACACACTTTTGTCACTGGGACCAGTGAAAACGATTCTGGTATGCGCAGCGGTGGCAACGGTGGACATCGAACCAATTCTGGCGCTGTAACTAATGCAGATTTAGCAGCAGCACAAGATCCAAATGGGATCAATGCAGATGCTACTGAAGAGGCTAGTATAATTTATATCGATATAGGCAGCACGAGTACTGGTGATATTGATGACGACAGTTACACTGAAATGACTTACGCTGAATACAGGCGCCGATCGGCAGATAGCTACAGAGGTCATGATGATTATATTGACCCTACGCAATATCAATATGTAAGCGTTCAGGGTGGTAGAACACACTCAAACAGGAATTGGACCCGACAAACAAGCGGCATCATGCACGTGGATACCATTAATGAATATAGAGCTGAGCACTCTGTTAAAGAAAGAAGGGTTACTAATTTATCTGGTAATACCAACGCCCTCGATAAAGATATGCCTATTACTCTAATGACTCCGGCTGAGTATGACCGGCGAACCAAAATATTTAAATCCAAACAAGCGCTTGAGGCGTCTGGGGTGAAAATTGTTGACGGCAAAGTTGATACCGCTGATGTGCAGGCTAAAATTGATGTGTTGGATGATGGTTTATCGGAATATTCTGCAAAAAATCAACTTATTATGGTGCGCTTGCAAAACTTTGTGAATAACATGAATTTAACCATGAATATGATCACTCAAGCACTGAAATCTAAATTTGATGCGGATCTGCGGGTTGCCAGTAATGTGGGAGCTTAAATAGTGAATAATTCGTGGCTACCACCACCAGAACCACGAGTTGATAGTGTGGATTCCATCCACAAGCGCACGGAAAAAAATCGTTTAGCCAAAGCTCATTGGCATAATCATTTACAAAAAGACTTGGCAATTTCGTCTATGGATGCCACAAGCTTTAAAAGCTCAAATTACAACACTAGCGAATGTGGTTTTCACCGGCATACAAATGCAGCCTTTTCACCACTTTGGTCCCATTGCGCCAGCCATCACCTGCTCACATTAATGCACTTCTCGCCAAACCCTCTCCTGTTAGCAGTATAAATAAGCTAGCAGTACAAATGAGCTAGCAATATAAATTCTTAACCAACCCCCTGGCCTAGACTTAATAATAATGGGTTCGGGCTTTGCTTGGCTGGCTGAGTATCGGCAAAGTCAATCGCGCCTAATTGCACATAGCGCATGGAAGGCTGTAGTGGCTGGCACTGGGCAGCTAGGGGTTTTTGATTAGTCACTGGCTCGCATTGGCTTAAATCAACGTTATTTGTAGTTTGAATGGATTTTTCATTGGCAGAATCACGCACAATCGCTCGATGCAGTTGTTGCGTAACACCAGTTGCTGGAATAGTTGGTATTGAACCACTCATGGGAGAACCTCTTGGGTATCTAAGACTATAGCTGCATTATAACGCCATTAAGTGCTTAATCGCTATTTTAGTTACTTTAAAGAAGTTATATTTTTTATTTAAAATTGAATACTTAGTATTGCTGATAAATTTATATTTAATTGACTCCAGGAGCAAATAAAGTCAAGCAATAGCATAATGAATATCAAACTCAGTGGCTTTAGCAATTGCTTGCACGCTTTGAGCGTTTTTTTTCAACTCCACAATACCGTACTTTTCCATAGTTTTTAGCGTTCGACTGAGGTTGCTGGATTGCCTACCACTTAAACGAGCTAGTTCTGCAATTGTTTCAGGATTATGAGTTTTTATAAGTGAGAGCAATCGCATATTATTGTCACTTAATACCTCGCCGAGAGACTTCATAGAACTAAACCATATTTTTGGTTCACTTCGTTTGGGCGTTACTCTGCCAGCTGCGATATCAAGAATTCGTTTTTGAAATTCTTCTCGAGGCATAATACCAATTTTTAGCTTACTCATTATTTAAAGCTCCTCTAAGATACGGTTCACATGATTTAAAAAATCTTTTAGCAATTGATCAGCGCTAGAAAATATGTAGGGAGTTCCTTTATCAACAGCAGATTTGTGCATATGATCATAAGTGATACATCGCCCTTTATATTTGCCTTTCTTCTTTGACTTTACCGCATGTGCATTATCAAAACCCAATATCCGTTTATTATGATTATTGTGCAAGGTCAAGTTGTAGCGAATACCATGTGGAATTTCAGGACTAGATTCCACCCTCCATGCTTCAATCTTGTACCAAAAGCCATTATCTTCGGTATATTCAGTACCATGCAGCTCTAATAAAACATCTAGTCCAAAATCCATTTCAACATACCATTGTAGATCTTAATATTATCACCTGGTGATATTATATCATGAAGGAATGGATTTGTCGTATTCAACTTATGGAGAGCTTAGGCTTGAGTTGCTTGACTTTTCTCATCTGACGCCAAAATGTATCATCCATGATCAACTTTGGCTTAATCCACATCCATGTGGATCCAGATTCAAAAAGTCAAGCAACCTAGCCGTAAGGTCACAACTTATGAATTACTATTAAAAAGAATGTTTTATCTCGTTCCCAAGTTCCTGAGACTGTGAAAGTATTCGCTTTAGCCCTCTCGTTCCCACGCTCCTGCGTGGGAATGCATATCGAATAACCAGTTAGAACAATCGTTTTGGACAATTAACAACCTGTTGGCCTGAATTGCTCGCTTAGCAACCGATTGTTCTTAATTCACACGCGGTATGCATTCCCACGCAGGAGCGTGGGAACGAGAGTTGACTGCTGTGGGCTGCTCGCTTGAATACTTACACAGTCTCTCCTGCGTAGGAACAAGACGATACATATACATTGAGTAATTGGCTTGTGCAAATTTAAACAGTGTTAAATATTAATAAAATCAACAAGTTATAAAAAAACACCACGTTTTTTCACTTTTTATTGCTTTTTTTTGCCCCTAAGCCTCAAGTAATCAGGTTATCAGTCGATACATTAAGTAACCGGGCGTTAATAGGATTAAAACCCAAGGTTAATGAAGCGTCTTATTAAGTAGTAGTAAAGAGGACATGTACAATGCCACAAATAGTAAATACTAATATTCTTGCGATTAATGCTCAACGTCAGTTGAACCGTTCGCAAGATTCTCAAGCCACGTCGATCGAGCGTTTATCTTCAGGTCTAAGAATCAACAGCGCCAAGGATGATGCTGCTGGTCTGGCTATATCCACTCGATTTGAAACACAAATCCGTGGTTTAAACCAAGCGGTACGTAATGCAAACGACGGTATCTCACTTGCACAAACCGCTGAAGGTTCTTTAGGCGAGATGGGTAATATTTTGCAACGGATGCGTGAGCTTGCGGTGCAATCATCGAACGATTCTAACTCTGACCAAGATAGATTATCTATCCAATCTGAGGTTGATCAACTGTATAACGAGCTGGAAAGAATTTCAGAAACTACCGAATTTAACGGTACTAATTTACTTGATGGCTCATCTGGTGAAAGAACTTTCCAAATTGGGGCTAATGCAGGTCAGCAATTAGACTTTAATTTAGAGTCTGTAACAACCGAAAGCTTAGGCATTAACGGCGCAAGCGGTACTGGCGATCTTAACAGTCAACGGATTGATGGTAGCTTATTAAGCGGCCTGACTGATGACGTTGCAGCTGGCGGCATATCTGTGAATGGTGTGGATTTAGAAGCACTTAACACTGCAGATTCAGTGACTAATACTATTGAAGATATTGAAAAATTATTTAACGATCAAACGGCACTTACAGGTGTTACTGCCGAAGCATATAACGTAGTCAGCGGCACTGAAAATGCGATTGGTCAAGTGGGTGATTCACTTAAGATTAACGGTACAGATGTTACAGCATCAAAAGATTTAGACGATCTTGCGGCGAATATCAATAAAGATATCGAAGGTGTGTTTGCCAAAGTTGGTGAAGAAGGTAACCTACTACTCACCAATGAAACTGGTGAAAACATTGATATTGAAGGTAATGCGGCAGATTTAGCTGGTGCTGGCCTAACCGCTAGTAGTAATACAGGCTATCTTGCCTTATCTAACGTAGATGAAGAAAGTGAAGCCCCTATCGAACTAGCAGGTGATGCCCTGCAACGATTTGGCTTTAATGGCAGCACAGGTATAGATAATATTTCTGGTGGACTGGTTACCGCTTCGAATGAAATAACTGAAAAAGATGGTATTACCATTAATGGTGAAGCGCTTACTGCTAATGCTACCGGTGCAAGCTTTACTGCCGCTGAGTTTAAAACAGCTGTTAATGGCCTGACTGGAGATGTGACTGCTGCTACTTCAGTACAGACTACTCTTGAGATTGATGTCGCTGCCTTTGCTGCAGCGGGTTCATTTACAATTAATGGTAATGAGGTTACTAGCGCAGCATCTGGTGAAACCACTATAGATGACGTTGTTGCTACTATTAACGCAGTAGCTAGTGCAGGTGCAGTTGCAAGTGCAGACTCGCAAGGTCGATTGGTTCTAACTACTAGTTTTGCTGATGATGAAGATAGCATTGTTACTGAACAAACTCTTGGGGCTGGAGTGTATACAGGCGCCGATACTAAAACAGAAGACTCTAACTTCAGCGCTTCTTTCACCGAAGGCAATGGTGATGCTGTAGATATTCAAAGTACTGCGAAAACAGCTGATGAGCGTACTGCGGCACTGGCTAAATTGGGTATAGACACTGGTCTGGGTGATGATACTACTATTGGTCTTGGTCTAAGTGTAACCACTGTGGACAAAGCGCAAGATGCAATCACACAAATTGATGGTGCTTTGGATAAAGTATCCTCGGTACGAGCTGGCTTGGGTGCTTTCCAAAACAGACTTGGCTCCACTATTGCCAACCTTGAGAACGTATCACAGAGTTTCTCTGCTGCCAACTCACGGATTAAAGATGCTGACTTTGCGGTTGAGACTTCCAACTTAACTAAAAACCAGATCTTGCAACAAGCTGGTGTAGCTATGCTATCACAAGCGAATGCCACGACTCAAAGTGTCTTATCGCTGCTTGGCTAATCGTTAGAGAGCTTCTGAGCTCTTATGGCAACACAAGCTCAGAAGCTTAGTCTTTACCCTGGTTGGCAACAACCGGGGTTTTAGAGTTTTAACTTTCACCGGTTAAATAACAATTGAAGACCATTAAGGATATATAATTGAACCATTTTCATCAACATTGTGTAATTACATGGCAACGCAACATATGTACAAGAGGTAGAAGCTATGAGTGTTTCACCAATTGGCGCTAATGCGCCAGGAGCTGTTAAAGCAGCCCCGCAAGATAAGGCTTTAACTGCCGAACCAACCCAAACTGCAGTCGCTGGCAATGAAGCCGTGACACCAACCCAACCAGCACCGCCCTCATCTGGCAGTGCCTCTCAAGGCGAACCTGGCCCTGGCGACCAACCAGCTGCTTCGCTGGCACCAACCAAGAGCGATGCACAAGCTGAAGACCAAGCCACCGCAAGCGCAGTCAATGAGCTGAATAATTTAATGCAAAGCTTGGACCGTAGTTTGGAGTTTGCTTTTGAAAAAGATGTGAACCGAACTGTAGTCACCATACGCGACTCAAGCACGCAAGATGTAATAAAGCAATTCCCCTCTGAATCGGCTATTGAGCTGGCAAGAAATTTGCAAGATCAAATAGCAAGTTTAGAGGACACTAATAGTCCAGCACTGAATAACAAAGAGTTTTCAGGTGAGCTTGGTATGTTGCTTAACATACAAACTTGAAGTTGGCTCAAGCTGAGCTTAGAGTTAAGCGCAGCTTTCACAATAGACCGCAATAATCGAAGGCAGGTAAGACAATGAGTACCATACAATCACTGGGCATAGGCTCTGGACTAGAGATCGATTCAATTGTTACGGCTATTGTGGACAGTGAAAAAGTGCCGCAAACCAAAGCACTGGATAAAAAACAAGAAATTACCACGGCTAAAATTTCCGCTTATGGTGAAATTAAAAGCCGTTTGTCGGTGTTTCAAACCTCGGTTGCGGCCTTGCGCTCACCGACAAACTTCAATAAAAATAGTGCCACTTCATCCGATGAAGCCACATTTACTGCCACAGCTTCGCCCCAGGCAGAGCCTGGCAGCTATAGCGTGCAAGTAGACTCTTTAGCCAAAGCGCAAAGCCTTGCCACAGGTACTTTTGAAGGTATTGACGAAGCTATTGGCACTGGCAGCTTAAGTATTGCTATTGGTGAAACCTCTGCCGAGCCACCCTACTCCTTTGCTGCTGATACAAGTGTTGCCCCACAAGAAATTGTGATTGATGAAACTAACAATACTTTATCCACTTTAAAAGATCATATTAATAGTAATGAATATGGTTTTACCGCCTCAATTATTAATAACGGCAATGGCTTTCAACTGGTATTGAGCGGTGAATCTGGCGCGCAAAATTCTTTAGCAATCTCGGTATCTGGTGATGGTGATGGCAATGACGCTGATGCTGGTGGTTTATCCCGCTTGCGCTTTGATGATACAGCGCAAAATTTAACCCAGTCTGTGGCCGCCACCAACGCTAATGTGACCATTAACGGCATTGCGATTACTGCAGAAACCAACACAGTCTCTAATGCGATTAACGGTGTGGATATTGCCCTAAAAAATACTGATGTGGGCGTAGCCAAGAATTTACAAATTTCTGCCAGCCAAGAGGGCTTGAAAGAACAAGTGACCACCATGGTAGAATCCTATAATGAATTTGCAGTCTATGTAGCCGAACTTACCGCTTATAACCCTGGTAACCGTGAAGGATCCTTATTACTAGGTGATTCCACTACACGATCGATTATGGGTCAACTGCGCTCGACTATGTTGTCGCAAGTCACTGGTATTGATGGCTCTGGCTTACAGGCTTTATCAAATATTGGTATATTAACCAAACAATCTGATGGCAGCTTAGAATTTGACGAATCAAAATTCGATAAGGCCATGACCGATCAACCGGAAGACTTTTTAGGCTTATTTTCTACTTCTGGTCAATCAACCGATGCGAATATTCAATTTATCTCCAATTCTCGCTTTACCAAAACTGGCACCTATGATGTAGAAATTAGCCAAATAGCAACTCAAGGCAATATTACCAGTAGCGGCGGTTTACCAGACTTTGCCAATGGCGGCAGTTTAACCATTGACGATAATAACGACGACTTTGAAGTCCGTTTAAATGGCACTCTCTCAGGCCCACTTAAAATTGCTCAAGGCGAGTATACCTCTGGCAGTGAACTCGCTGGGGCTATCCAAAATGCAATTAATAGCTCAAGCGCCTTGCAAGCTAAAAATTCTTCAGTCTCTGCAAGTTATGATCCAACTGCGCAAGCTATGACCTTTACCTCAGCCATTTATGGCTCGGATTCCACCATTGCCTTTACCAGTATTGATGCGGATACCACCGCCAGCCTGGGCTTGTCGGTGGCAGCTGGGACCAATGGCCTTAATGTGCAAGGCACTATTAATGGCGCAAAAGCCAATGGCTCTGGCCAGTTTTTATCGGCCACAGAAGGCGATGCCCAAGGGATTAAACTCAACGTCTCCGGTGGTGAGATCTCCTCGGAAACTAACAATCGCGGCAGTGTGACTTTTTCTCGGGGTATTGCGGATAAGCTCAATGACTTGTTGGATTCATTTTTGGATGATACCGGCGGTTTTTTAACCACTCGTGAGCAGGGTCTAGAAACCACTTTAGATACTATTGAAAAAGACCGACTTGATCTTACCTATGATATGGACCGTTTGGAACAGCGCCTGTTAGATCAATTTAATGCCATCGATTTAGTAGTCAACCAGCTGAATGGTTTAGGCAGCTTTTTGACCTCTGCTTTAGAAACTATACCCAAGCCTGGTAGCGTGAAGTCAAAATAATCGAACCTTTAACGAGAATTAATTCAAACCCGACCTGAGCGCTCTACCAGGCTAGCCCATAAATCGGCATATTTATTGCATCACCAAGCTAATGCAATAGCAGTTATGACCAATTGAAGGGATGCCACATGCTCAACTCGCTCAACCAAACCCCAATCAATGAATTTATCCATAATGGTGAGCAGCTGCAAGCCACATTTCAGAATAATTTACTAGCCTTACAAACTCATTTCCCGAAATTGTATGCACGCTTTAAAGACTATAGCCCGCAAAATAATATTTTATTAGGTACAGACGACTCTGGCCACCTCAACTTATGGCTAAATAACGGTTGGTTTTATAGAGGCAGCAGCAGCCCACGCAATAATTGCGAAACACAAGCTGAGGAATTTTTAGCACAACCCACACGAGTGCATTTTAATGGCGGCGCAGAAGACCTGCAAGCCACCCAGGTTGATAGTATTCATGTGGGCTATATGAATTACCTGAAGTGTTTTAACCATGATATAGCCGCGCAGCTCGTGGATACGAGCGCTGATTACATGCCCTATTATATCAGTTTAGGCGTTGGCCTAGGCTACCATTTACCCTATATTCTAAGCCGCACCAATTGCCGCATGCTGGTAATTATTGAGCCAGAGGCGGATATCTTTTATGCCTCCTTATTTACGCTTGATTATTCCTTACTATTCAATACTTTTAAGCAAGGCTTTCACCAGGTGTCTGTACATGTGGGTGTGGAGCGGCAACAGCTGGTGCCCTACTTGATGCAGCATATTGCTAAGCATCACCCCTTTTTAGGCGCGAGTTTATTTATCTTTCCCCATTATGTGAGTGATGAGATTCAAAACACTGCTAAGCTGCTGCGGGATTCACAATATATGCTCAATGGTAGTATTGGCTTTTTAGAAGATGAACTGTTTGGTTTTAATCAATGGTTTAAAAAACAAAATACCGACTGTCGTTTAGTTTTAATGGATAAATCGCCATTAAACACCAAGCTGCCCGCACTTATTATTGGTAGTGGCCCCTCGATTGATCAAGATATAGCACTGGCACACCAGCTGGCTGGCTACTGTATTGTGTTTTCTTGCAGTTCGTCAATTGATATTTGTTATAAAAATGGCATAACTCCTGATTTTCATGTGGAAACCGAGCGTACGCAAACAGTTGCCCAGCGGTTTATAGACTTTGAAGATAAAGAGTATTTACGCACAATAAATTTACTGGCTTTATCAACCCTTCACCCTGAGGCTGTGGGTTATTTTAAAACCACTTGTCTGGCGATGAAAGGTAATGATTTATCAACGAATACCGCACTCACCATAGATACTATACATTTTAAACCATTGGCATTTTGCAACCCTACCAGTGGTAATGGTGCGCTTGCCTTCGCCCATACCTTTGGCTTTGAAACCGTAGTTTTATTGGGTATGGATTTAGGCGTAATTGACACAAATATCCACCATAGTAAAGACACGCTCTATTATGATAAGCAGAAAAATTTTGCAGGTACCATAAAGCTTGCGCGGCACACTAGGCAAGGTAATTTTGGCGGCAGGGTAGCAACCACTTTATTATTAACTATGGCGCAAGATACTTTTGAACAGCAATTGCAGTTGTATACCCAAATGAAATGCTTTAATGCCAGCCAAGGTGTACTGATTAAAGGCGCCCAACCCGTAAGACCAGCGGATGCATTAGCCCAGCTTGACCAGGCTTATGAGGTGTTAACTGATAAAGGTCAGTTAAGTGACCAGCTTATAGCCGAGCTCACCGCCCCACTAGCAGAATTTGATATTTTTAAACAGCAGCTTAAAATTAAAAATACTATGCTGCAAGATATTCGCACAATATGGCAAGGTCTTAAAAAATATATTGCCAAACCACAGGCTTCGAAAGAATATGTGTATGATTTATTTACACTCATTTATGAAGAATTCATCTCTACAAGTGATATACCACCAAACACAAAAAAATTGTTTGCCGGTACGCTGATTTATTTATTATTTACTACTGCGGCGTCGTTTCAGCAAATGAAAGATGGCCCTGAATTTGAAGCCAACTTAGCCGAGTGTTTTGCCCTTTGGCATAACTATATGGATGACATGTTAAAGTATCACACGAATAACCCGCACGCGCTTATGGGCCAGCAGACTTATGTCCAAGCAGAGTTTTTACGGCGCGCCAAGCAGCACCCTCTAGCCAAAAAATATGCATTAAAAAATCAATAGGTCCTACTATGAAAGCAGAACAAATACCCACAAGTGGCCAACACCAAACTCTCATGAAATTACACCAAGCGACTTTTTTAATCAATCTGGCGGCGTTGAAGCAATTTCAACCAGCAGTCTATGACATTATTAAAAACTATTCACCGCAACAGCATCAATTTACACTGGTCAATAATGAAGCCAATATTACTGCAAGCGGTAAGCTCTTTTACCCCCACACTCAAGATGCTGCAGGTAATCAGCTTGGCCCTAAACAACAAGCGGCACTACAAGTTAAAAGTTTTTACCACAACCCACATTATTTAAGCCTTAAAGTAGACAAACAGGAACAGTCTGCTGATCAATTTTATTTTTTGCACCAGTTTCATTTGTACAGAATGCAATTGCATTTGCAATCTACTCAGCAAGAATTAGACAAGCAACAATTAGACACACCAAAAGTAGCAGATGACCCCCAGGCAATAAACACTGCTACACCCTCAAAAAATTCACAATTTTTCTCAAGCTTTATCGCTTTAGGAGTTGGTTTAGGCTATCACTTAGAGCAAATAGTAGCAGATGTTGAAATTCGCCATTTAATAATTCGGGAAGCAGATGTAGATATTTTTTATGCCTCCTTATTTACTGTTGATTATCATGGGTTATTAACTGAGTTTGCATTACACAATAAAACAATTAATTTTTTTATTGGCAGTACAAATGATGAGTTTATGAAATTTTTTAAAACACACTTTCGTAATGAGCGCATGTATAACGCCGCTTGTGTGTATCGCTATAAGCACTATAACTCGCCGATTAATAATGATCTGAATGAAGCCATTAACCAGTTGTATTATCAAATATTTAACGGCCTAGGCTTTTTTGAGGATGAATTACTCGGTTTACGCCACTGGCTGCGAACAATCCACACTCTACAACACACACTACAACACACTCAGCCCACTCAAGCGACTCGCCAAAATTATACCCATAATCATTTTCTGCTCGGCCAAGCCAGCCAAAGCCAATACCAAACCCCGCTGATTATTATTGGCAGTGGGCCTTCTATTGATGCAAGTATTGCAGCCGCCAAAGCCTTGCGCGGCCAAGCAATTATTATGTCGTGTAGCTCGTCAATTGATATTTGTTATAAACATGGTATTACTCCAGATTTTCATGTGGAAATTGAACGCAGTGCAGTTGTAAGTCAACGCTTAAATAATTTTGCAGATAAAAAATATTTGAAAAAAATACATTTATTAGCCGTTAGCTCCCTACACCATGGCTCAATACATCTGTTTGCCTCCACCACATTTGGCTTAAAAGCTCTAGATATTACTGAGCGAATGTATAACTCCACGGGCTCGCAACAAATGCATACTCCGCAAAATGCTGGCAGTTTATTTTTTTGTAACCCAACTTCTGGCAATGGTGCCTTAGCCTTTGCAACACAGCTTGGTTTTGTGAATATTATTTTATTTGGCCTTGATTTTGGTATGAAAGATGAGTCTTACCATCACTCAAAATCAAGTATCTACTATGATAAAAATAGCCCGTATAAAACCGCTCACATTGAGTCCAGCTCCACAATGCCGGCTAATTTTGGTGGCCAATGTCTGATTACTTTTTTATATGATAGTGCGCGGGTTAGCGCTGAGTCGTTACTTAAAATGAACCCGCAAGTGAGGTGTATTAATGTGAGCGATGGCGTCAAAATTAATGGCGCCCAACCACTGCAGCCCAGTGAGTTAGCCTCTGCGGAGTGCTTTACACCAGCAAAGCAATCGAAACCTCAGGATCTGCAAAGTACTTTGCAAAGCCAACGCTTTATAATTCAGCCAGATACCTTGGCCAAGCCTTTGCAAGAGCAATGGCACAAGCTTATAGACCAGGCGCAAGCAATAACTCAGCAATTATTAGCATTTATACCCAGCCCATGTACGACTAAACATGAATTATTAAATTGCCTGGACCGCCAAAGTGATTACTTTCAAACTATGGCGCCCAGCAACACTGCCTTATTTGTGCTGTTAAGAGGCAGTTTTGTGCAATTGCAGTGTTCAACCAGTGCTTATTTATTAAAAATAACCGAAGGCTCAGAATTTGAAATATTAGCAGAGCAAATATTTAATGTTTGGCGCGACTATTTTCGGGATATGTGGGCACTAGTTGAAGATTCACGCAAACTAGGCCATGATGATTTAGACACCATGAGCTATATTAGAGCCTATACTAATAACCCAGCGGATATTGCTGCGCAAATGCACTAGTGACTCATACAGTAATGACTAAGCCAATAATGACTAAGACAATACCTCTACATTTTCAGACAAGTAATCTATCTCCAAAGCTGATGAACTCCATTGTATTTCACACTTTCTCGACAGATTACTTGTCTGAGGATCTATACATTTTCAGACAAGTAACCCAAGCTGAGTAGGACTTTCTTTAATGAACACAACATTAACTGATAAAATATTAACCGATAAAAATATATTTATTACTGGCGGTACTGGCTCCTTTGGTCATGATTTTGTACAGGAAATTTTAAAATATAACCCCAAACGAGTGGTCATTTTTTCCCGTGATGAACTCAAACAATGGGAAATGGCTGAAAAATTTCAAGACCCCCGTTTACGTTTTTTTATAGGTGATGTACGCGATCGTGACCGGTTAATTCTCGCCACCCGTGATATTGATCTGTTAATTCATGCAGCTGCGCTTAAGCAAGTGCCAGTGGCTGAATATAACCCAATGGAATGCGTTAAAACCAATATTCTTGGGGCGCAAAATGTTGTGGATGCTTGCATTGCCAATCAAATCCCCAGAACTATTGCCTTATCCACCGATAAAGCCGCCAACCCGATTAATTTATATGGCGCTTCCAAGCTTGCTTCAGATAAAATTTTTGTAGCAGCCAATAACATGGTTGGTAGTGATGATATTTTATTTAGTGTGGTGCGTTATGGCAATGTAGTTGGCTCGCGTGGCTCGGTGGTGCCTTACTTTGAAAAACTTGTAGCCAACGGCGCTCAAAGCTTGCCAATTACGGATACCCGCATGACCCGCTTTTGGATCGAACTGCAAGCTGGGGTGGAATTTGTTTTAAAGTCATTATTGCGCATGCAAGGCGGCGAAATTTTTGTGCCCAAAATCCCCTCAGTGCAGATTATGGATTTAGCCCAGGCGATTGCGCCTCACCTACCCACTCATATTGTGGGGCTGCGGCCTGGGGAAAAAATTCATGAGGCCATGATCCCTAAGGATTCCTCCCATTTAGCACTTGAGTTTCAGGATCATTATGTGATTAGGCCCACCATACGCTTCAATCGTACTACTCATTATCATATGAATGCGCTTGAAGAAGTAGGCCAAGCAGTTATGGAAGATTTTGAGTATGAATCAGGCACCAACCCAGATTATTTAAGTCTGCAGCACCTGAGGCAAATGTTTGCCAGCCGGTTAACTGCTTTGCACATGAGCCAACAAGCTACTTAAATAGGCCGGTGGGTGCTCTAGCAGCTGTGGTTGCAGGTGCATTTCGTTTTCTGGGTTTAACACCACCAGCGTATTCTCAAACAGTTCTGGGCACTTTTGCGCATAGTGTTGGATGATACTGCGATACTCTTGCTCCCACTCATAAGCATTCAGCTCAAGTTCTGTGGCATCTTCTGCTTGAATATTTTGTTGCTTATCTGCGGCGGTCATTGCTGCCAAAATTGTTTGGGCATGGTTTTGAAACACCTGTTGCGTGGTTTGCATTTCATCTAAGTTAAAGCTGTGCTTTTGCTGCTGGTTGAGCTTATGCAGTAAGTCCTCTGCGGATACTATACTCAGGCGATTAAGCAACTGGGGTTGGCTGTTAGACTGGGTGTTGGCACTGGCCATGGTATACTCAGCTGTTTGGCTGGTGAGCATACGGCATAAACTATTGCCTAGCCAAGGGTTACCTAATAAGTCTAAGTTCACCTGCACCAACTCAAGGTTTGCTTGCGCTGACTTGAGGTGTGAAAAATCTGCACACCAAATTTTAGGGAAAAGCTCCTGCCAGCCCGAGTCACCACAGATACTCAGTGCCAGTGAATTATTCTGCTGGTTGAGCTCGACTAATTCACCAATAAATTCAATTTTTTTCAAGGACTCAATGGCCTGAGTAATTAAATCTAAACGGCGTAAATTAACAATGGTTTCATAGTCGGTACTGCCGCCTTGGCTAATGATGGCCCATTGCAAGACATCACGCCAGAGCCTGGCTTGGGCAAAAGGTGGTATATCTGCCAAGCTGCGCTCCAGCATGGCGCTCACGTAATGAGCCTGAGGCAGCCACGCGGTCAAATTATCTAAATGCAAGGCATCCGTAATACACACTTGCCGTGGGTTATTACTTGGTGATGGGCTGCTGGACTCACGGGGAAGCTCGGCAAAAGCTGCCATAGATGGCGCACAGCGGGAGATATTTAAGCCCAACCACTGCGACCAACGCATGGATTCCACATCGTTAATCAAATGCCTAATAGCTGCGCCATCGCTGGCCTTTTTTTGGTATTGGCGAATACCGCCGCCATAGCCGCTGGCTTGGTCAATGACCCACAGCTTACCACCGAGCAAGCGAAATAAAGGCGCAATAAAAACGCCCTGCGCATGGAATTGTTTTTCCAGCGATTCATCAATCACTAAAGTACCAATATTTTCTTGCTGTAACCACCTAGCCCATTCTGCGGGGCTTAATAACAGTGTGCGGCAATGGTAATTCCAGTTATCCAGCTGATTTATGGGTTGATTCAGTGCGTGAGTCAAAAATTGGCATTGGCTTTGTGCTGATGATTGCGCTTGAACCTGAGCATTTTGACTCTGCTCTAACAGAGCCTGCATATTCAATTGATGCTCATGCAGAGTCTCAAGATCGCCATGGGACAATAATTGCAATACATTGTGCGCCTCATACAAGCTACCTTCCATAGACTGGTCATTGGCTTGGCTGGCTTGAGGCTGAGACTTGTTGGCTGACTGGCCACGTAAATTATTCAGAATATCGTTAAATGTAATCACCTGGGTTAATAAACGCACAGCTGATGGCTCAAACATATCTGGTAAGTCTTTGAGCACTTGAGCTTGAGCTTTTTGAGCTGGCAAATATTGGTGATACTGTTGTAACTGCAAGGATAACCATAACTCAAACTGATGAATAGCTTCTTGCGAATCGTTGACTAAACCGTGCAATTGATGCAGTTGAATGTCTTTGAATATTGCAGGGCATTTGACAGCTAAAGTGATAATATCTTGAGCTATTGAGAGTTTGAAAAAAATAGCTTCCACCGCTTGGCTTGGATTCATGGCAGCATCCTTAATCTTTAGAGTAATTCTATAAAGAATAGACTATTTTAAATAAGAGCTTATTTTTAAGGCAATCCATTCAAAATAGGCTCTAAACGCTACTGGCAACTCACATAAAGTGAGAGCTCAGGCTTAAGTTGCTTGACTTTTCTCATCTGACGCCAAAATGTATCATCCATGTGGATCCAGATTCATAAAGTCAAGCAACTCAAGCCTAAGGTCACCATAAAGTAGAATCATTAACGCAAGAGTCTTGACAAATTCACTTGCAAATCCCAATAATGCATCAGATCAACAATGCAACTTAACCATGCCTTTCAATAAGACTTATTGAAGCAGTTGTTGAATCAAATGTAATTGAGGAACACCCATGACTATTGAAATTACTCTTGAAGATAACTTCCCTTTAAATGCTCTGTTAGAGGACGCCGACTTTTCGGGCCAAGTGGGCGAAACTCTGCCATCATTTGAGCTGCAAGCCACTAATAATAAAGATATCCATGCGGAGAAACTGCGAGATTATCAAATTGTTTTGTTTTTTTTCTCAGCAGACGTCTCACCTGGCTGCGTGCAAATTTTGCAGGATTTAGCCAAACTACAGCCGAGCTTTAAAGCTATAGATACAGTGCTACTTGGGGTTTCACCCGCTGAACTCAGCTCGCTGGAAACCATGCATGAGCACTTAAAACTTAATTTTCCACTCATTGCCGATAACACGTGTTTTCTTGCGCAGTCTTTTCAGGTGATTTTGCAAAAAACTTTATTTGGTGAACCCATTCAAGCCATTCAACAATCAACTTTTTTAATTAACACCCAGGGTCGGGTGCAAGCAGCTTGGCGAGATATTAACGCTAAAGGTCATAGCCAAGAAGTATTAGAAACAGCTCATCGCACCGCCCAAAAACTGCTAGACCAACCAGCAGAAACTCTGGCTACGGCCCTACAAACCAGCCCACCTTACGAAACACCAAGCTTTGAAGAGCAGATGGCTGAAGTTGACACCCAAGACTTAGATGAAAACATCCCCATGGGCTCGAACTAAGCTGCCCCATGAGTTGGCCAAGAAACCCAAAGGGCTTTGACCAGTGTTGCTAAAGGAATAGCAAAAAACACCCCCCACACCCCCCATAAACCACCAAAAACCAATACCGCCAAAATAATAGCTACTGGGTGTAAATTAACTGCTTCTGAAAACAACAAGGGCACAAGTATATTGCCATCTATTGCTTGAATAATGCTGTAAACCACAATCACTGTAATAAAATCTGAGCCCCAACCCATTTGAAAATAAGCCACAATAGCCACTGGCACTGTTGCCACTGCTGCACCAATAAACGGAATGAGCACGGATAAACCAACCATTAGAGATAATAAAGCTGCGTATTTTAATTTCAAAAATGTAAAACAAATAAAGGTTACACTACCAACAATAATAATTTCAAAGGCTTTTCCACGCACATAATTAGCCATTTGACGGTTCATTTCTACCCATACTTGGTTAATAATCGGCCGTCTGGCAGGCAGCATTTTAAGTACCCCACCCACCAAGTAGTCCCTGTCTTTTAAAAAGAAAAATACCAAAACAGGCACTAATACTACAAAAATCATAATCCCGATCAGATTGGGCAAGCCATTAATAGATAAAGACAGTAGCTTTTGGCCCCACTCAGCTACTCGGGCTTTAAGGCCTAATGAAATAGCCGCGGCTTGCGCCTCGGAAAAATAATTAGGATATTTCACCGATAAACTGGTAGATACTTCTTGCGATCGGCTTAATAATTCGGGTAATTGTTCTTCCACAAAACGCAATAATTGGCTCCAAGCTAAGGGTAAAAGCACAAACATAATAGCTAACACAATGCCTATAAACACTGCATAAACTACCGCAACTGCAGCAATGTGGGGCATATTGCGCTGCTTTAAGCTCACCACTCCACCTTGCATAAGATAGGCAAGAATAAGGGCCACAAACAACGGTGTTAATAAATGCCCTAGAAAAAACAAAACAGCAAAAGATAAGACCACATAAATAACTAAATAAATTGATTCTTCGTTAGAAAAATACCGTTTATACCATTGTTCGAACATATAGCGCATGGGCGGGAATCCTGCATTCATTGTGAGCTGTCTTGAAAAACACCGATTATATAAAGATTAGGTGATGCCGGCTGATTGCGAAACAGAATCATAAAATTTTCATCATATTGAGCTGCACTATTGGTGTTTGCCAGCTGGTAATAAGAGTAAATATGCTGTTGAAAGCTGTTTATATTGGTTATAGGCTGAGCTAGATGTACTGCTAAGCCAACAGAAGCTTTGTTTGGGCTTTGAGGCGCCACTAGCCGCCATTGACGAAGACTTTGCTGCGCCAACAAATGGCTAATATCCGTTAAAGGGCCAGTATCTGTGACCACAAAAAAGATAATTGCATGGTGTTGATTCACCGTGGACAAGGTATTTTTAATTTTTAACAGTGTCATCGGGCAGCGTGTGGCCGTAAAATCATACCAATGAATCCATAGCTTGGTTTGAGCTAAGGGCCTAAGGTCAACCATTGTGTCAAGGTTTGGATTGTCTCTATACACAGGCATTATTTCATAGTCGTCTATTTGAGCTGGATTGACCATAAGATATAAATAACTCCTCCATGCAATTGTTAGCAAAGCCATTGGTACTTTTTTTATACAGATCTAATGTGACCTTACGGCTCTCGATCTATTGGCAAACAATTAATTTCTAAAACGATGAATAATATTACTACTAACATTAAAAGATTAACTTGTATTAACAGCGCTAAGACAAGAGGCTGTTCGCGATGACTTTTAACGCTGACTTTTAACGCGTGACCTTACGGCTCGGTTGCTTGACTTTTTGAATCTGGATCCACATGGATGTGGATTAAGCCAAAGTTGATCATGGATGATACATTTTGGCGTCAGATGAGAAAAGTCAAGCAACCAAGCCGTAAGCTCTCTTTAACGCTGACTTTTAAAGCTCAGAATAAATCTTTAGGCTAGGAATAAATAGGATCACAATGCGACTTTTGTTAAATTCAGCAACCCATACATTGAAAAAAATCCCCGCATTTGCTTGCATTGCCTGTGCGATGCTGAGCCAAACGCCGCTTTGGGCCGCCGATTTACCCATGCTGGGTGACTCAGTGTCGGCCATTGTGTCACCGGAAGACGAACGAGTGTTAGGTAACGCTTACCTGCGCTCTATTCGGGGTGGCATGCCTTTAATTACTGATGCAAGTTTAAATCAATATATTGCTGATCTTACCATTAATTTAGCCTCGGCTCATCAAAATCAACTACCACCGATTAAAACTATTGTGGTCAATGCCAGCACCATAAATGCCTTCGCTGTGCCAGGGGGTTTATTAGGTATTAATGCCGGCCTGTTGCTGTACACCACGAATGAAGCCGAGCTTGCGGCTGTTATTGCCCATGAATTGGCTCACTTAAGTCAACGCCATTACGCACGCGGTGTTGAGTATCGGGAACGGACTAAATGGGCCACTTATACCGGTTTATTAGCTAGCCTGGCGCTGATGGCAGCAACTAACTCGAATACAGGTATTGCTGGGGTCATGGCCACCCAAGCGGCGAGCATTGATGCACAGCTGCAATTTAGCCGCCAAAATGAACGAGAAGCAGACCGTGTGGGTATGCAAGCTTTATATAATGCTGGGATACCACCACAAGCTATGCCTGCATTTTTTGGCCGGCTGTTAAAATCTAAACAATTTTCAGGCCGAGAAGACTATGAGTTTTTGAGTACTCACCCGGTCACGCAAACCCGGATTGCCGATTCAATGGCGCGAGCAGATCAATACTTACAACAAGATGGTGTATTACCAGGTGTGAGTTATAAAACTACAGAATCCGCCACAAGTGACTTTTATTTTATGAAAGCTCGAGTAGCTGCCGCTTATGCGCCAACCCCGCAAGCTGCGGTTAAGTCGTTTAAATCACAACTCACTGCAACCCCAAGCGATGCTGTTGCTGCTTATGGCTTAGCTCGTGCGTATATTCGTAACAATCAACCGTCGAAAGCTATTGCTACCATTGAAGAGTTTAATGCATCGCTTGATGTGCAATCACTTACCGAGCCAGATGCGCTAACCAGCCCTTTTTTCCAATTGGAACTGGTGAAAATTGAAGCCTATCTAGACGAAAAAGAATTTAACACGGCTCTTGATCTGGTGGATAACCTCTCGGTGCAATACCCACAAAGTAAAACCCTGGCTTATTACACTAGTGATGCCTTAATTGGTTTAAAGCACTATAAAAAAGCGCAAAAATTACTTGAGCAACTCTTAGCTAATGATCCAGAAAATATTTTGTATTTGCAAAATATTTTGTTGGTTCATCAAGAGCTTAACAACCGAGTAGATGTCTACCTAAACCAAGCCCAATTAGAATTTTCCCGTGGTCAATACGACTCATCGCTCACCTACCTAAGCCAAGCTTTTGACTTAGTTGGCTCGGATAACTTGCCACTTAAGTCTAAAATTAAAACACGCATTAGAGACATTCAAAAACTTAAAGTAAAATTACGCCAGTTTTCTGGTTAGTCAGCGTGAGTTATGAATATTAAGCAATATTAAGCAATATTAAGCAATATTAAGCAATATTAAGCAATATTAAGCAATATTAAGCAATATTATATACTTTCGTGATGCTTTTGTGAGGCTTGAATCGCTTAAAAACCTTATTCTAAAACTGTACGCATTGATTGCTAGTTTGTGCCAATCAATCGACAACCAGGTCACATCTACCGCAAGTAGACTAATTGACAGCTCAACTTGACCGAGCTCACCCGAAATGAGGACTCTATTGTGTTTAAACAACGATCATTGAAACAATTCATCACCCCACCCTACCTGGCTTTGTTTGCCGCCGCAGCCGCGCTTATGTTTACTATTTCACCTATGCAAGCGCAAGATTCGGCCAAGGCAATGTCCACGGACACAGCAAAGACGCAAGCAACTAAAGTAGCCACTCTGGCCGGTGGTTGTTTTTGGTGCACCGAGGCTGACCTTGAAAAAGCCCCTGGTGTGATTACAGCTATTTCTGGCTATAGTGGCGGCAGCAAGGCAACGGCGACTTATGAACAAACCTCCGCTGGCGGCACCAAGCATATTGAAACCGTACAAGTACACTATGATCCAAGCCTTATTAGCTATGCCGAGTTATTGGAATACTTTTGGCGTAATATTGACCCAACCGATAACGGCGGCCAATTTGTAGACCGTGGTGCACAGTACCGGCCAGCTATTTTTTATCATAACGCCGAACAAAAAGCCGCAGCTGAAGCTGGCTTTAAAGAGCTTGCCAAAAAATTCGATAAACCAATAGTGGTGGATCTGCTGGAGTATAAAAGTTTTTACCCAGCAGAAGACTACCATCAAGACTATTACAAAGAGCATGCTATAAAGTACAAATATTATCGTCAGCGTAGTGGTCGAGATGATTTTCTTGACAAACATTGGCAGAGTAAACCTGAGCATTTCAAAAAATTTAAAAAGCCTACAGCTGCCAAGCTCAAACAACAACTTGACCCCATTGCCTATGAGGTAACCCAGGACGATGGTACTGAAAAACCTTTTGATAACCCTTATTGGGACAATAAAGCCGCTGGTATCTATGTTGATGTGATTACAGGTGAAGCTTTATTTTCATCTACGGATAAATTTAAGTCAGGTACAGGCTGGCCAAGCTTTACTAAGCCAATTGTCAGTGAGTATGTGGTGGAGAAAGCCGACTGGAGCTTATTTACCCCGCGCACAGAAGTTCGCAGTAAATATGCTGACTCGCATTTAGGCCATGTTTTTGAAGATGGCCCTGGTGAAAATGGCTTGCGATACTGTGTAAACTCAGCGGCTATGCGCTTTATTCCAAAAGATAAGCTTGAAGCCCAAGGCTATGGCAACTACAGCTATTTGTTTAAATAATGATTTAACCCAATAGCTTTACTCAAAACAGAGCTTAGGTTTGAATTGCTTGATTTTTCTCATCTAACGCCAAAATGTATCATCCATGATCAACTTTGGCTTAATCCACATCCATGTGGATTCAGATTCATAAAGTCAAGCAACTCAAACCTAAGATCAACCACTAAAAAAGCCCTTGAAACGAATTTCAAGGGCTTTTTTTTGAGCTCAATTTATAAATTGAGCATAATACACCAAACACTTGGGTTTCAATTATGCAAACCCAAGTGCATAAGTTAAGAGACGCGCTTTATGATCTATCTCTGGATGATGCTCTTTTATGCGCCACTTTAGGCCGAGGTGCGCTGTTGTCATCACGTCGGTTATCGTCACGTCGAGAGTCATCGCGTCGAGAAGAGTCATCACGCCGGCTTGGCCGTTCGCTAGAATTACCATTACCCGTGTCAACGTTTTCATTCCCATCAAGCTTTTCTAAGCCAATTGGCTGATTACGCACATGAATTTTCTTCAAGGTTTTGATTGCGCTGGCTGGTAGACCCTGAGGTAAATCAACGGTGCTGTGGTTATCATGTAATTGAATACGACCGATATCACGGCTATTGATTTTGGCTTCATTGGCAATAGCACCCACAATATCAGAAGGCCGAATTTGCTGTTGGCGACCAAGTGAAATCTTGTAGCGATCCATGTTTTCTTCAACAGGACGCGCGCGACGAGTACGGCCACCGCTTTCACCGCCACGATCGCCGCGACTACCACCACGATCTCGATCACCTTGGAAGCGGCTGCCACGGTCATTACCGCCGCGATCACTACCACCTCGGTCGGAATATTCTTTAATTTTTGGCATATCCTTAGCTTTAACAAATAATGGCTTGTCTTTTTGCGCCATATAAGCAAAGGCTGCGGCAATTTGCTCGATACTTTGGCCTTCACCAGTCATTTGCTGTACTAGGTTTTCAAAATCAGTTAAATCTTGCTTTTCAATAATACCGTTCAGCTTGGCTTTAAATTCGGTTTGACGCTTTTGGTTAACTTCTTCATGAGTTGGCATGCTCATTTGATTTAACGGCTGCTTAGTAGCCGACTCAATAGCGCGCAATAAACGGCGCTCACGAGGTGAGATAAATAAAATTGCTTTACCTTCACGCCCGGCCCGACCAGTCCGGCCAATACGGTGCACATAAGTCTCTGCATCGTAAGGAATATCATAGTTAATCACGTGGCTAATACGCTCAACGTCAATACCACGAGCAGCAACATCAGTGGCAATTAATATATCAACCCGGCCACGCTTGAGTTGTTCAATAGTGTGTTCACGGGTTTTTTGAACCATGTCACCATTAATTGCAGAGGATGAATAACCGCGGGCGGTTAACTTGTCGGCCAATTCAAGAGTTTGGGTTTTGGTGCGCACAAAAATAATAATGCCGTCAAAGGTTTCTGTTTCCAGAATGCGAGTTAAAGCATCCAGCTTGTGCATACCACTGACAAACCAGTACAACTGTTCGATATTAATTTTATCGCTTGATTTTGTTTTAATACGGATTTCAGTAGGATTATTGAGATAAGTGTCGGCAACAGTTTTAACTTGTCGGGGCATGGTGGCTGAAAACAAAGCTACTTGCCGTTGGTCTGGCGTGTGATCCATGATCCAAGTGACGTCATCAATAAAACCCATACGAAGCATTTCATCGGCTTCATCAAGTACCACGGCGGTTAAGTCGTTGAGCACTAGAGTTTCTCGGCGCAGATGATCCATTACACGGCCAGGAGTGCCAACGACTACATGAGCCCCGCGGTTTAATTGGCGCAACTGGGTGGACATATTCGAGCCACCATAAATTGGTAGTACTTGAAAGCCTTTTAAGCCTTTGGCATAAGTTTGAAAAGCTTCAGCTACTTGCAGGGCAAGTTCGCGAGTTGGCACGAGCACTAAAACTTGTGGATTTTTAACTTTAAGGTCAAGCTTGCTCAGTAATGGCAGAGCAAAAGCTGCGGTTTTACCTGTACCAGTTTGAGCTGTACCAAGAATATCATTACCGGCTAATAATGCAGGTATACTGGCAGCTTGGATAGGTGAAGGCTCTTCATAACCAATATTTTTTACGATATCTAAAATATCTTGCGATAGGCCAAGATCTGAGAATTTTGGTGACTCTTTATGTTCTTTAGAATCTTTAAGGTCTTTATCTGGTGTATTAGTGGGTGCAGAATCTGGAGATTGTTGTTCAGTCATTAAAAAACGCCTTATTGGTGGGGCAATCGCCTCCGCCCAGTGGGGAAAACTTAGGGTTTTCCGCTCAGAAGATGCAACTGCATTGCGTACAACCAAACACTCTATGGTGCTGGCTCGCCCGGGGAGCTGTTGACGGAATGTCTAACAGAGGCCCTCTTTGGGTTACGTATAATAACATGTTTAGGCTCATGATTGGCAGGGATTTTAAAGATGAAACTGGATTATTTTGCATGAAATTGCTGATTAATAAGTTAATCTGTTGCGTAGTTTGCATGAAATACTGCTGAAGACTGCGTACTTAAATTAACGATGCTCTACCTTGAGCATAAAGTGGCGGTTCTGTTTTATTCGCTTGTGCTTGTGCCTCTGGTGCTTGTACATCTGCTTTTTGTTCTGCTTCTGCTTTTGCTTCTGCATCGGCATCTTCAGTTATTGCTTCCAAAGGGTCATTTAAGTTTACAGGTTTAGCTTCTTGCTCAGCAGCATCGCGAGCCTGCGAGTTTGTACTCGTTTCATCGAGAAACGCTTGCTCACGCTCATCAGCCGTTCCAGAAGCTGGCTGACTGGTGGTGGTGTTAGTTGATGGCGATGAAGTGCGAGTTGTTGTTGCCGCTGGCTCGGGTAGAGCACTTTGGCTGTGCGACTGAGTAAAATTTTTACCAAATTGGGGCTTGATGGCGAAGAAGTCTTGTAATGATTTACGGCCTATTTCAACGGCGCCACTATCTTGCTGCAAGGTTTGATATGCTTTACGTTTACGCATACGCCCGATGAGTTGATCTTTATTGCTTGATTTAAGCTGAATTTCACCATCACTGCCCAGCTCAAATTGGGCTAAGCGTGAATTACGAGTATCTGAATTATCTAAGGTAATTGACTTCATGGTTTCATTACCTGAGACATCTTCCATCGTAAAAGTAATGGTATAAGATTGTGCAGGTGGCACAGCTATAGAAATTTTATTCACATTTTCTGGTATTAAATAAGGCGAATCTGTATTGGCACGCATATCTTGCGCGCCAAGATCCAACAGGGCTTTTTTATCAGGGGTGCTATTGGCGCTTTGGGATGCACCTGTCCTGTTGGTTGTAGGTAAAACTTGCGACATACTTGGGGCAATAGGTGTTGGCATAGGTAATTTCTTGTTATATTTTAGTAATAATGTGTCAAGAGCGCTTACGTTAACTTGAAGACTGGGCGCATAATTTAACATCACTATAGCATGACACATAAAATCTTAAGCAACTATTTGTTAAACCAGTTACATATTGTTAAACCAGTTACAAAAAATATGTTTAGGCTTACAGCTGCAGAGCTGCAGAATAGGTATTGACTTCTTGGCCTATAAGCTTAACCATAGAGCTTGCCGAGCAGTTGAACCCCCTTTGCCTGGAGTCTATGTTTGCAGTCAACACAAGCAACACCTCACCAAATCGCCCCCACCAAAAAACACCTTTTGGCGCTTAAATTTATTCAATGGACCCGGCATTTATCCTTTAAAAATGCCTGGTTGTTAGCAGGTTTACTGACCCCTTTTATTTGGCAGTGGTCAAGGCGCACCAAACAAACCACATTGGATAATATAAACCTGTGTTTACCAAACCTGACTCAGCAAGAACAAAATGAAATAGCTCAACAGAGCCTTAAGCACACTATAAGTTTGGCTTTGGAGTCTGGTCAGGTATGGATAAAACCTCTAGCAGATGGCATCAAAGCTATTCGCCACATTGCTGGTTTAGAAGTGCTAGAACAACGCGCGCCAACTACCGGCATTATATTTTTACTGCCCCATTTAGGTAACTGGGAGATGGCCAACCAATTTATAGCGCCACGGGCTAAAGTAGTTGCTATGTATAAGCCGCATAAAAACCCTTTATTAGATCAGCTTATTCGCGATGCCAGAATGCGAGCAGGCGTTGATATGGTGCCAACCACTCGCTCGGGGGTGGCCAAAATTTTACGGCATTTAAAACGTGGTGGGGTTACAGTTATTTTACCCGACCAAGTACCAGATGCAGGCAGTGGCGTGTTAGTTAATTTTTTTGCTCAACCAGCCTACACCGGCACACTAGTGCCTAAGCTAGCCCAAGCCACTGGTGCTCGAATTGCTGGGCTGTCGTGTATCCGATCAACCGATGGCCGCTTTGATATATACCTCAATGAAGCTCCAGAATCTGTCTACCAAACAGATCTGACAACAGCAACTCAGGCCATGAATCATTTTGTCGAACGCCTAATTAGGCCATTTTATGAACAATATCAATGGGGTTATAAGCGGTTTAAACGGAAATAATACCTACTTGTGTTATTTTCGCTAAACTTAAGTTTTGGCTGACAAGCTTCTAAAATCTACAACAATGGAGAGTTTTAATGAACAAAATGTTAGAAGAATACCAACAGCATGTGGCTGAAAGAGCCGAGTTGAATATTGTGCCAAAACCTTTAAGTGAACAGCAAGTGGTTGAATTAGTTAAGCTACTAAAAAACCCACCTCAAGGTGAAGAAGAATTACTTTTGGACTTATTAACAACTCGCATCCCACCTGGAGTTGACCAAGCAGCTTACGTCAAAGCTGCCTTTCTGAGCGACATAGTCAAAGGTGGGGCGCAATCACCTTTGGTCACTAAAGAGCAAGCCATAAAAATATTAGGCACCATGCAAGGTGGCTATAATGTTGGCCCCTTAGTGCATGCCTTACAAGACGACAGCCTGGCGCCCTTAGCGGCAAAAGCTTTAAAATCAATTATTTTAGTCTTTGATGCCTTTCATGATGTGGAAGAACTCGCCGCGACGAATCAATATGCTCAAGCAATAATGCAAAGCTGGGCAGACGCTGAGTGGTTTACCCAAAGGCCAAAACTGGCTGATAAAGTCACCTATACCGTGTTTAAAGTCACAGGTGAGACCAATACGGATGATCTATCACCAGCGCAAGATGCATGGTCGAGACCAGATATCCCCTTGCACGGTTTAGCCATGTTAAAAAACCCACGCGATGGGATTGATAATGCCTTACAACAAATTGAAGACCTGAAAGCTAAAGGGCACCCAGTGGCCTACGTAGGCGATGTGGTTGGCACTGGCTCTTCACGAAAATCAGCCACTAACTCGGTGTTATGGCATATGGGCGATGCGATTCCATTTGTACCCAATAAAAAAGCTGGCGGGCTGTGTATCGGCAGCAAAATTGCGCCTATTTTCTTTAATACTATGGAAGATGCCGGCGCCTTGCCCATTGAAACCGATGTAGAAAAGTTGAATATGGGTGATGTTATTGATGTCTATCCATATGCCAATACAATATGTAAGCATGGCAGTGATGAGGTGCTGAGCGAATTTACTTTAAAAACCCAAGTCATTCTGGATGAAGTGCGTGCTGGTGGTCGAATTCCACTCATTATTGGCCGTGGTTTAACCGAAAAAGCGCGTAACTCTTTAGGTTTACCAGCTTCAGATATCTTTAAAACAGCAGCTGAAGTTAAAGATACTGGCAAAGGCTATACTTTGGCTCAAAAAATGGTTGGCCGCGCTTGTGGTGTTGCTGGGGTTCGTCCTGGCAGCTATTGCGAGCCTAAAATCACCACCGTTGGCTCACAAGATACTACCGGTCCTATGACCCGCGATGAGCTTAAAGATCTCGCTTGTCTTGGCTTTTCTGCCGACTTAGTCATGCAATCATTTTGTCATACTGCCGCGTACCCTAAACCGGTGGATATCGACACTCAGCACTCCCTGCCAGACTTTATCACCAATCGAGGCGGTGTTGCTCTACGACCTGGTGATGGCATAATTCACTCGTGGTTAAACCGTATGTTATTACCGGATACAGTTGGTACTGGCGGTGATTCACATACCCGCTTCCCTATTGGTATCTCCTTCCCAGCTGGCTCTGGCCTAGTGGCTTTTGCTGCAGCCACTGGAGTTATGCCTTTGGATATGCCGGAATCGGTACTGGTGCGTTTTTCCGGCACAATGCAACCAGGTATTACCCTGCGCGATTTAGTCAATGCAATTCCTCATGCGGCTATTCAAAAAGGCACGCTAACGGTTGCTAAAAAAGGTAAGAAAAATATCTTTTCTGGCCGCGTATTAGAAATAGAAGGCTTACCCGACTTAACTCTAGAGCAAGCGTTTGAGCTCTCGGATGCCAGCGCCGAGCGATCTTCGGCAGGCTGTACTATTAAATTAAACCAAGCAACTTTGGTGGAAAGTACGCACTCGAACGTGACTTTATTGAAGTGGATGATTGCTAATGGTTATGGCGATGCCAGAACCATTGAGCGACGGATCATCAAAATGCAGGAATGGTTAAAAGACCCACAGCTGTTAAGTGCCGATGCGGATGCTGAATATCATGACATAATCGATATAGACATGAGCGCTATTAAAGAGCCTTTACTGGCCTGCCCTAACGACCCAGATGATGTGAAAACCTTATCTGAAGTTGCTGGCACCAGTATTGATGAGGTGTTTATTGGCTCGTGTATGCTTAATATTGGCCACTTTCGCGCTGCTGGTAAACTCTTAGAAAAAGTAGATTCCATACCAACGAAGTTATGGATCGCGCCGCCCACTCGTATGGACGCCCACCAGCTGATGGAAGAAGGCTATTATAATATTTTTGGCCGTGCTGGCGCACGCACGGAGATGCCTGGCTGTTCGCTTTGCATGGGTAACCAAGCCCGAGTTGCGGCCAATTCCACTGTGGTTTCCACTTCTACACGTAATTTCCCAAACCGTTTGGGCCAAGGGGCTAATGTGTATTTAGCCTCGGCTGAGCTTTCGGCTATTAGTGCTATTATTGGTCGACTACCAACTCCTGCAGAATATAATGAATACTCAGCGGTAATTGACTCAATGGGCAGTGAAATTTATCGGTATATGAATTTTCATCAAATGGAAGAATTTGTTAAGCAAGCTGAAGGGGTGATTACAGGTAATATCCCGCTGGCGCAAAGAGCTTAAAGCTTCAACTCGTTAAAATTTCAACTATCAAGAGTCAGTATTAAGAGCAAGCATTATGAGCCCAAGCAATCAGTATTCTCAGATTGATCATAATGTCTTGCTCTCGCCAGCTGGCATGCCACAACCCACTGCTGCTGGTAATTCTGCTAATCTGCAGGCACATTTGCATTTTACATCCAGCACGACGAATAGCCTAACTTGGTCAAACCTGCATGAGTCTAATGATCATTATCAAGGGCTAACCACCTGGTATGAACTCTATCAATTAATAGATTTCGTGGCGCTTAACTCCGTGGCCAAGCCTATTAATTGCTTTGCCTTTAATATTAATCAATGGATGATGGATAGTCTTTTTCCATCTGCTGAGCTGCTCAATGCACTGCAAAGCCTACTGAATAATTTGCTTAACACGCGCATTGAAATTATTCTGCAATCACAACTTATGTTAGTACCAGAAATCTATACAATAACCTCCGCACATATTGTACAAGGTGCAACAGCTACCAGCACTGCATATTGGCACAATAATTATCATTTATTAACGCAGTGGCAAACAGAAGCCATTGCGCCACAGCCGGCTTTAACTGAATCGCTTGAGTTTGCAGAAGACTATGGCGATGAACATGCTAATTCCATGGATATGGACGACTTAAACCCACTGCTTAACACCATCTTAAAAACCCCCTTAGGTAAGCTTGGTGTCAATACTTTAGGTGATTTTTTTGCAGCATTATTTCAGGCGACGCCACTGGAATTAAACGAGCCTGCAACCGCTCGCTGGGCGCAAGTGGTAACATTAAATACCTCACTCAGTAACTGGCTGTTAGCTCATCAAGCAGAATTAAGCTTAGGCTTAATTTATTTAAACCCAATGAATCAAATAATCGCAAGCTATCAACGCAAGTTTGCAACCGGCGGTGTCTATTCATTAGGCGCCGGGCAAATGATCGCCCTACTGGATTTAACCCGTAAAATTATTGACCACCAGCAACTGCCGATTGATTACCCGTTACTAGCTGATAATCGCAGCTTAAAACCTATTAATGAAATTGCCACTACCGGCAAGCGGCGCAGTATTTTGAATGATTTATGGATTAATCCTGTAGGTAAAAAACCTATTGCTGTATTTAATAGCCGCCAACGCCTGGAGCTACTTGAGATTATTCAACCACAAGTTATGTTTCTCAATGTCAAAGCCTCAGCGCTTAACGAAATAATGTCCACTGAATTTTGCCAAACCATTGCTGCATTTAAAAGCTTACCAATTTTAGTTACCCCGGCTAAATCTTATAGTGTCGATGGTGCAATACCCTACCGTAAATGCTATGCGCAATTACAAGCATTTGATCATAAACTGGCGCAAAATCTTTGTGTTATGGGTGGTTTTTTTGCAGCGCCTAATGTACTCCAAGGCAGCTTGGTGCATATGGTATTAGCCGCTGAATCGCCAGAGGTTACGGCACAGATTACCAATATTTTAAACCCTATGGGGATTAACCCAAAACTTGTTATTGAAACCTTAACAGGGGCTGTTTCAAGCGCTGCCTTAATGGCAGGTGGGGCGAATAAAAACTTTCTCACCTACTATGCGTCACGAATTATTCTGCGGCAATCCTTGCAGTTGAATACCACCAATCTATCAACCAATAAGCCATCATCAAGCATAGAAGCTATCAATAGTCTGATCGAGCAAAGCTGGCATACTAATTTAGCAGCTAATGAGCAGATCGTCACCAATCTATTGCTTGATTCTCAATCGCAAACCTCGGAGGCAATGGTAATTACCAGCGATGGCTTAGCCGCAGATTTTCGCCATTGTTTACCGCAAGACGGTCAAGGCATACTTACTCTGAGTCGACATATTCAACACCTGAATGATCATTTACATAAGCTTACCACTGACAGCCGCTGGCAGGTCGCCAAGCCTCGCCTCCATAAAATGCTCGAAATCATCCGCCGAGATCGACCACAACTTATGGGCACGCGCAACGCTCGTGACGGTTTTATTGATGAAGTCCTAGTGACTATTTGGCGAGCCTGGCGCCAACCAGAGCTTAATATAACGCCGCAAAATATGAATTTTAAACAATTTTATAGCGAATTTTATCCTAAAGTATGGTCTGGTGAAAACGCCCAAGAAGGCCGCAATGGCTTTGAACCTTTATACGCCAAAGCCCAAAAGCTCACCAAGAGTAATCCAGCTCTGCAATGGCCAGACATGTTGGCGGTGGTGAGAGGTATGTATACAATGTGTGAGGTAGAATAGTTACCACCCAAAACGCCTAGTCATAAGATGCGTGATTACCGTAAGAAAATGCGCGCCTCTGGCTTACGGCTTGTGCAGTTTTGGTTACCCGACACTCACAGTGCTGGCTTTGCTGAAGAAGCTACAAGGCAACCCCTAAATACTCGCCAAGCTCAAGCTACCGAAGCCATACGGCTCGATAGCAGTACATAAATTTGATTTACAACAATTTTTAGTCCACGGGCAGTGACCTAAATGTTATGAATATACTTAATTCTAAGCCGAAAAGCTCTCTAATATACCTATATCGTTATGAGTCTCTGTGGCTTGTTGCGCGTTTTGACTGAGGGCATTTCTTGATAGAGTATTACCAAAACCTATGGCTGTGAAGTTGATACTTTCTAGGGCCTTGTCAAATTGCTTAAAGGTTTGACTGTTGTTTAAAGATTCTTTTTTATAGTTTTTCATATACTCATCTAGAGTCGGCTGAAAGCTTTTGGTTTTGAACCATGGCAGTCGTGCTCTTGAGCGCATGCCATTATTGAAAGCTAACATATCGCGTCGGTTTCTTACCGAATGAATACCGTTATAGCTGGTTTGCATAACACTGTGGAAATCTCGATTAGTGGATAACTTATTAATAATTGAACTAATCTCTTTAAACTCAGCATGTTGCGCGGGAGTAAATTGCTTCGCATGCGCTGGACGTTGAGCATCTTGAGTATAAGCTGTTAAAAAATCTGCTTGGGTTAAAAATAGTGAAGTTAAGGCATCGGCAAATTCGGACTGATTGCGTTTAATAATTTTTTGATCGATTGTAGTTTGTAAAGTTGAGTGTATTTTGGTGGCCCCATTTGACTGTTTGGGTTGGCCTTCACGTTGTGATGCTTGGCTGTTTTTATTTAAATAACTTTTAATATTTTGCGATAAATCCGATAAATTAGCTTGGGTTTTTGCAAGATTAGTTCTTAAAGTCATAATATTCACCGCATGATTTAAATCATTGGTCAAGGAATGTTTATTTTGTACAGCTTTACCACCGTTTATACCAACAGCTGCAAGTATTTCTGCTGGACTCAAATTGACGTCTACTACCCCTTTTATTTGTGATTTTAAATGAGCCCCAAGATGCACTAATTCGTCTTTTGCAGCATCGAATCGTTTACGAGCGGCAATGGGGTTACGCACATCACAGGTTTCTAGGGGCCCAGTGCTCGCCTCATGCTTATTAGTATGCAACTGATCTAAATAGCCGTTAGCTACTGACATTTGTTGCGCACTACCAATAAACTGGCGAGCTGTACGCTCACCGGTTTCTAGGTCTAAATCCTTAGGTTCTACTTGCGTGCCGTCAAAAATTCGTGGCGATTCGACTAAGCCTAAATTAATCATTTTTTTCATCATAGCGGCGCTGTGAAACTGGGCTTGAAAATTACCCTTACCTTCGTTTTTTAAATGTACTGGTACTCGAGGCAAACAATCACGAGGGGAAATTGGTGCATGCTTGTCCGCATCATCTGGCCGTTTGGCGATAATAGCCTGAGCTGCATTATTTTTACGTAAATTATCGATACGCTTTAAATGATTGACTACTGAAAATACATTATATCTTGAAAATATATTGGCATTAGGTTGATGATCATAAGCCGGTAGATTGGTACGTGCTCCTGCACGGCCGAGTGTTAACCAATCTTTTTCGTTTTGTACCATGGAAATTAAATGTTGCTGAACTTCAAACTCTTGATCAAAAAAATGCGGTGCAATAGCTTCATTAACTAAAAGTTTAATATTTGCTGCATATCTGGTCATTTCATCTGGCGTATGCTCAGTTGGGCTGATTTGGGCTGTTTCTCGTTGCACAAAATTGCGAATAAACTCATCCGTAGTGCCGGATTGTAAGGCAGTGAATAATACTTGAGCATCGGCTTTAATACGCGCTTGAATGGGCTCATTAGTATTACTAGGCAATGCATATAAGCCTTTAAATTCTGTTAAACGCTGTTCAATAGCTTGCAATTGTTTGACCGCTAATTTTTGACTCACGCGAACAAGTGGCTTTTTTGAATAACGCCAAGTTGGGTCTTGACCATGCACTAGGGCTTGATGATTTGCCTCGGCAGATGTATAGAGTAATGCTGGGTTGAGCCAGGCATTATTGGCTTTAAGTTCCGTAAATACTGCTTTGGATTGAGACTGTAGATCGCGTAGAGCCTCTGGTAAATAATCGTTACTGTGGACTGCAGCAGACATTTCACAGCGGAGCAAATGGGCTTTTTCTAATTGCTGAGTTAAGAGTTTTTTATTTTGTGTTTTGGCAAAACCATCGACTTGGTCGGCATTAGTCGCAATGGCAACTTTGGCCCAAACCTTATAATACTCAACTTCAACTCTTGAATTGTCAGCTTTGGTATCAGCAGGCTGGGCTAATTGAGGTTTAGGGCCAATAAAACTTGGATTTGTAAACACTTTTTCTGGTCGCTTAAGCGAGACGATCGACTCAATGGTTTTACCAATCAACAATGAATCTTGCGTTAGCGCAGCCGGTGCTCGACCAGATGAGTTATCTACGGAAGTGGATTCATCATTTAAGGGCTGGATGATAAATGGCTGACGAGCATCGCGGTTTGCAAATTGTCTTAAGTCATCAGCGGTCATTAATACTGGCGCTAACACCTGAGTCTGGCCTAAACTAACCACTGTATTGGCATAGCTTAAAGGCTTATAGTCTTTATTCACATTAATGTGCGAGGGACGCTCTATAAAAGCTGTGTAAGCCTGTTCGTATGCCGGCTGCGCCGAATATAAATTAAAAGTTGTGGCATGCTGGCGAGCAAAGACTACAAACTCTGGTAGCAAATGCACAAAACGCTCCATTTGCGAGCGAGTTTTTTTATCGCCGCTCACTTGACTAAAAAGTACTCGCTGAGCAATTGCCAGCTCAGTCAAAGACATTGGTTCTTGATCGTTCAAAGCAAGTAATTTATTGGCAAATTTAATGGTGGATTTTTCTACACCTTCGCTATAAGAGCGATTGGCAATTGCATAAGGATTAGTTGCAAACAACTTTTGCTCTGATTGATTATCTTTCGCATTAATAGAGTTAATGCCAGCACGACCATGCAGTGCATTGGCTATAAGCTGATCGTTTAAGTGAACTTTATTCGCTTCTCGCTTTACCCAGGCATTGCCGGAAACTCTTTGTGCGTTAATGCGCACCACCACACCCACAGAGACTGCCGCTGCACCAACCACCGCTAAGGCAATTGGCACAGTACCGCCAGATATTATGGATGCGACCGCAATACAAGCAGCAATAGAGGCAAGCCCAACTAAAGGTGCCCAAGTGCCGATACGATCACGCCATTGATAACCATCTGCAAGGCAACGCATATCTTGTGGAAAGTGACCATTTTTATATACGGTTTCTAAGCTTGAGATATAGTCTTTATTTATTTTTTGCAGATGACTTTTTTGATCAACAAACTCATTATGAGTTGCTTGGCAAGCAGCCCTTGATGCTGCCTGAGTGTTACTTAAATGTGCTTTGGGAGTTAATATATTTGGTGCTAGACCTCGCATAGTCGTTCCTAATCTCCACAATTGTACTGCATTAATGGTTCTAATTGCAGAGTATTGTGGAATGACATGACGGTTTGATTACGAAACGCACCAACTTAGAATTAAACTGTCATATCAATGTAAACTATAGATCTGCAGAAAACTAATGTGGACCAAAAGTGTGAAATACACTCGTTTGTATCCACTTATCGATCACATTAGTTGTCTGACAAAGTTTAGGTGCCTTTTTGAAGATATTTATGGTCTGAATGTAACCCCATCCATAGTGAGCCGCTCATTACCAAAAGCACAAAAACAAAGGGTAAACCAGTGACAACAGATGCGGTTTGCAAGGCGCTTAAAGCATTTTCGCCGCCACCAAACAACAAAGCTGCAGCAATCAAACCTTCCATACTCGCCCAAAATATTCGCTGCGGTACGGGGGCATCTAATTTACCGCCAGCGGTAATACTATCTATAACTAAAGAACCTGAATCGGAAGATGTTACAAAAAACACCATCACCAAAACAATCCCAACTGCAGTGGTAATAGAAGACAAGGGTAAATTGCCTAACATTTGAAAAGTAGCAAAAGACGTATCAGTAATACCATTCGCTAAGCCACCTACTCCAGCTGTAACTTGCTCTAAACCCAAGCCACCAAAGGTAGACATCCAAATACCAGTAATAATTGTTGGTACTAGCAATACTGCGATAATAAACTCTCGTACAGTACGGCCTTTAGAGACGCGGGCAATAAACATGCCCACAAATGGTGACCAAGCAATCCACCAAGCCCAGTAAAATACCGTCCAACCTTTATAAAAGTCTACATCAGACCGATCGCGCCAATCGCTTAAAGCAATTATATTTTGGGCATAGCCTTTAGTTAATAACCAAAAATTCTCGAACATACTGGTAAATGTGCCCGCATAGGCGACAAAACAAAACAGCACTAAAGCAATTATCATATTAATATTACTGAGGAGCTTCACCCCACCATGTAAACCTCGCACCACGGATATAATTGCGAGTAAAGTGACCCCAAAAATAACTGCTATTTGAGTTGGGATCCCATCTGGTACGTTAAATAATGCATGCAGACCTGAGGCAACTTGTTGCGCGCCAAAACCTAAAGATGTGGCTAAGCCAAAGATAGTCGCTAAAACCGCCACAATATCAATAATATGCCCTGGCCAACCCCAAGTATGGCGGCCCATGATTGGGTAAAATGTTGACCGAATAGTAAGCGGCAAGCCTTTATTAAAAGCAAAAAAAGCTAAAGATAAGGCCACAATGCCGTATATAGCCCAGGCATGAAAGCCCCAGTGAAACATAGTAGCACCCAAAGCAAGTTCAGCCGCTGCTGGCGTTTTAGGTACTACATCTAAAGGTGTGCCATACCAGTCGGTAAAATAAGCCACAGGCTCGGCCACGCTCCAAAACATCAGGCCAATCCCCATCCCAGCGGCGAATAACATACCAAACCAAGATAAAAGAGTAAATTCTGGCTTAGCATCATCGCCACCTAAACGTATTTTACCAAAGGGCATCACAGCCAAAGCAATAAAAAAGATAATAAAATAGTTGGCGCTGATCATAAATAACCAGTCAAAATGATCAATAATCCAGTCTTTTGAAGATTTGAAGACTTGGTCAGCGGTATCTGGAAAAACCAGCGTACCCCCCACAAAACAAATAATTAATATTGCCGCCACGGGGAACACTGGCACATGGATATCCATGCCAAACTTTTGGACGTTATCTTGACCGATTTTATAATCTATATCATAGAAATTCTGCATTTAGCATCCTGATTAAGTTATATAAGAATTTGGCTTGAGTATAGTTGCTCTTGAACAATATGCTCAATATTAGACAGTTACATTGAGAGCTTACGGCTAGGTTGCTTGACTTTTCTCATCTGACGCCAAAATGTATCATCCATGATCAACTTTAGCTTAATCCACATCCATGTGGATCCAGATTCAAAAAGTCAAGCAACCTAGCCGTAAGGTCACGTTACATTCGATTAGCTTGAAGCTTGTGACTGTTCACAAAGAGCAATTTTTTCAAATGTTGTATGCACTTGTTGCGCCGCTTTTACAAAAGCTGCAGTCTTATGATCAGAATTTTGACGAATTTCAATACCCTTTTGAACTTCTTGCAGTGCTTGACGACTGGAATTAAAATTCTTTTTAGCAGTTTGCAGGTTGGCTGCTTCACCTTCATGCAAGGTATATGTATGTGGCATTTTTACTTGATGCCTAAAATGCGCTAATTTATGGGCAAAACTGCCTGCACTGCGTTTAATATCTTCAACCGCTGTATTATGAGTTTTAAGTTGTGCTTTTAAATCAGCCATGACTACAGCCTCGGCAAAAGTTAACTTTTTCTCCACTAAAGGCGGTGAGACTAATTCTGCTTGTTTACTGTTGATCAGTTTAAGCGCCCGCTGTTTTACTTGGCTACTTTCGCAGCCATTCATAAGCGCTTGTACGGAATCACTTTTTTGCTTGTTAATGGTGCGCGTTAATGCTGAAGATTTATCGGCATGGGTACTAACAGCGGTTTTAAAATTATGTGGCGATGATTCTAGAGTATCGGCATAACCTTGCAATTTAAGATTTTTTTGGGCAGTTAACAGCTTTTGAAAATTATTACTTGTGGCTCGCTCAGGAGTAGTTTTATTAAAAGCTGTTTTAAGATTAAGATAATCATTTAAAGCCTGTTTGGCTTGAACTTTTTGATCACGACGAGTGAGCAATTGGTCGTATAAACCATGCAGCTGCCATTTTATTGAGTGGAGTGTTTTAGCTGGTTTTGACTTTAGATGATCTGCAGATGGTCGCTTGGCGGCAGGAAAATGCTGCACTATATCAAGTTGGGCATCAGCTAACTGCTTGGCTGGCTTGAGCGCGGTGGGAAATTGGCCATAAACCTCACTGATAGTTTCATTTTGCTGGTTATGCAGCTCGGCGCATTTATCCAACCAGTGAGTTTTGTCTGTTGCTAGTTGCTGCATTTCGTTAGAATAACTTACTGGCGAAAGCTCTAGAATTTTATCGTAAATCTCATATTCCGCTTGTATAAATTGTTGCTGTTGTTGCAGCAGATCTTTAAAAGAATCCTGGCCTAAAAACTCAAAATTTTTGAGCGCTTCTGCGGGTTTGGCATTTTGATGGGCATAATCAGCAGCAAATGTTTTTCTATGTTCTGCTGAGTTCACACTTACCGATTCAAGTTGTGCCAAATTAACCGGTGAGGCGCAAGCGTGGGCAACTTCATTGAGTGGTGACTTTTGCGGAGTAACAAAAACACTGTCTAATTTTTTATGGCTTGGCTGCATATCTTGCAAGGATGCTGGCTGAGCATCACTTATTCGATTTAATTCACAGGTATAAGATGGCGATTTATGTATTGGTGATTGTTGTGCTGACGTCTTGTCCAATGATGGCTTTTCTAATAAAGCGCAAGCGGCATTATTGGGCGTTAAGCCTCTTGGCGAAGTAGATTCTAAACCCATGGTATATGTCCCTATACAATTTTATCCTTTCAAAAACATAACCATACTAACCGAATTTTGCCCAAGTTTGAAGATATGTCTTACTATTGATCCAGACTATTGATCTATTGCAATAATTGAAACATTCTCTCAATAGCCCAATAGCCACCAATAGATGCAACAATAGCTGCACAAGAATAGACACAGCCAGTGGCAATTTTGGGAATATTACGAATAAGTAATAAAATAGGTATGCTCACAGCAATAAGTAACAATTGACCCAATTCAACCCCTAAATTAAAGCCTAAAAATGATTCAAAATGATGTAAAGGTGGTAAACCAAGATTTTTTAATGCGCCGGCAAATCCATAACCATGAATTAAACCAAAAATAATAGTCATCGCTGCTAGTGCTTTTACCCAATGAAAAATAACATTAAGCGCGGCAAAAACTATGGATAACGCAATAGCAATTTCAATCAGCACCGCCGACACTGGCGCAAAACCTAAAACACTTAAAGCCAAGGTTATAGAATGGGCCAAGGTAAAACCAGTCACTGCCCAAACAATAGTTTTAATGCTAATAAATCGTTTGCTGGCAGGCAGCCCCAAGGGCAAGAGTAAACATAATACAAAAGCTATATGGTCTAAACCAATTAAAATATGGTAAAACCCCTGGCCAATATAATCTAGAAATAAACTCAAGCCACTTGACTCCGATACAGTGGTATTAGCATCATATATGGAATATGTTATGTCGGCCTCGTCAACAATTATATGCTGAATGGCAGCTTGGCCAGTTTGTTGTGGGTGCTGCACGGTGACTAATAATTTATGATCCACAAGCTGGTCTGACAGCATGGAGTATTGTAGTTGAATCGTGCCTGAGTTGGTCTGTAAAAAATTGGCGCATTGAATATTGACTGGTAATTGTAAATAAGTTGCGCCATATTTTTTTATCGGTGCAAGCTTGCCCTGCCAGTCTAACTTACAAGTATTAGCGCCCTGGCGTAGTTGAAATTGTTCTGCTAGCCAAGTTTGGATTCTTTGCCGCTGTGAAGTCACGTCTTGCCACTGCAGCTTACCGTCGTTATCTGGATCAAGCCTTAATAAAGTTTGCAAATCGCTCAGCTGTATGGAAAGACTACCACTTAAGGATTGGTCTACATTTGATGTTGGTGTGAGCTCAAGATGAGCACTGCTCAGTTGATGGGCTTGACTCGCACTGGGAAGACTTAACCCGATCAGGGTACAGGCTAAGCACAATACACGTAGTAACGATAAACCTTGTAACGATAACCACTGCAAATGATAACTGTGCGCTGATTTAACTCTCACAATGAGCACCTCTGTCAATTATTAATTCTTATTGAGAACTTTGTTGTGGCTTCAAGGCCTTTGCAGCTGTCAATAGCATTTGATCGGTAAAGTCGTTGGAGATAGCGATATTTTTTTGCGCCCACTTAAGGGCTAATGGCTTATCTTGTTTAAGATATAAAAAATAATAGGCTAAATCTGCCAGATGCAATTGATCGTTTCGCGCCAGGCGCAGCGCCATACGTTGGTCCGCCAGTTGTTGAAACTTATTAGTCTTATCTTGCTTGGTTAAATGTTGCTCTGCAAGCGCTAAACGCAGGATTATAGAGTCTTCAATAGATTCAATATTTGTTATGTGTTGCTGTATACGGTTATAAACTTTTTGCGCACTTGAGTTGCTTGGATCTTGAGTTAAATAAATATCACTCCACAGGAGCCAATCATATATTTCTTTGTGCTCAAGGTTTTCAGCTAGCCATTTGGCCGCAGATTTGGGTTGGTTCTTTTTAAGCGCAGTAATAGCTAATAAACGCCGTGCCCATTGTTTACTAACTTGGGTATTTGTATCGTTAAATTTTAAACTGGAATTAAGGTTTTCTAAAGCTTGCTGTGGTTTAGCATCGGTTAATGTAAGCTGAGTTTCTAAGACGCACAGTTGAATAAGCTGTACCCCAGCAATACCAAATAATCTTGTACAGGTACTTTTTGCAGCTTGTGGTTTATTTTGAATTTGCTGAATACGCGCAACCATTAATTGGGCAGATATATAGCGGCTATCGGTTTGGGGTATTTTTTGTAAGGTGTCTAAAGCTTGGTTAAACTTATGCCTTTTTTGTAAAATATTGGCCTGGATATACCACTTATGCGCTGATAGTGGATTCACTTGAGATGATTTCGGTAAATTATCTAAGTTCGGTAAGGCATCCAGCTGGCGCTCGGCAGTAACGATAAGGTGGCTTTGGCCAATAGTATTTGCTTGACTGAGTAACTTATCGATAGCTTTGAGTTGCTGGGCTATGGCTTGTTGGTTGAGTTTTTTGTTTGGAGAGGACTTGGTATTTTGTAGTTGATTTTGCGAAGCTGTGCTTGGTGGATTATTTTCTTCAGGTGTGTAACGCAGCACAACATCAGTTGGTGAGGTTTGCTCACTCATCAAGGTATCGGTTGTATTATTACTCGTTACATTTTGCGCATTGGTAAAAGTACTAAAACTTAAGCTTAAAACAGTCACAGTAAAAAAAAGATAATTGCTACTTAAATAACCCACAGGCAAATCCTTCTAGTCAAACAATATTATTAAGTGCCGTCATAAATTATACATGAAGCGAAGCTATTTCAGGTAAAAAAAAAACCTTTTGAGCTGAGTCAAAAGGTTTTAAATATTTTAGCCCTCTCGTTCCCACGCTCCAGAGACTGTGTAAGTCTTCGCTTTAGCCCTCTCGTTCCCACGCTCCTGCGTGGGAATGCATACCGAATAACCAGTTAGAACAATCGTTTTGGACAATTAACAACCTGTTGGCCTGAATTGCTCGCTTAGCAACCGATTTTTCTTAATTCACACGCGGTATGCATTCCCACGCAGGAGCGTGGGAACGAGAGTTGTTTGCTG